>WNFV01000138.1_pt1 | contig 84147 bp, 67 predicted proteins | sample 5400101 | NCBI WGS metagenome assembly WNFV01 (sample SAMN13153361, study PRJNA577476) | soil metagenome | isolation source: 115 cm soil or saprolite under grassland replicate 1 | place: USA:California | collected 2016-06-15
CGACCTGACCGTCAACACCGGCGAGGTCCACGGCTTCCTCGGCCCCAACGGCGCCGGGAAGACCACGACCATCCGCGTCCTGCTCGGCCTGCTGCGCGCCGACGCCGGCGAGGCCCGGCTGCTCGGCGGCGACCCCTGGGCCGACGCCACCGAGCTGCACCGCCGCCTGGCCTACGTGCCCGGCGACGTCACCCTGTGGCCGAGCCTGTCCGGCGGCGAGGTGATCGACCTGCTCGGCCGCCTCCGCGGCGGCTTGGACCCCAAGCGCCGCGCCGAGCTGCTGGAGCGCTTCGACCTGGACCCGAGGAAGAAGGCCCGCACCTACTCCAAGGGCAACCGCCAGAAGGTCGCCCTGATCGCTGCGCTCGCCTCCGACGTGGAGCTGCTGCTGCTCGACGAGCCGACCGCCGGCCTCGACCCGCTGATGGAGGCCGCCTTCCGCGAGGTCATCAGCGAGGAGCTCGACAACGGCCGCACGGTGCTGCTGTCCAGCCACATCCTGGCCGAGGTCGAGGCGCTGTGCGAGCGGGTCAGCATCATCCGCGCCGGGCGCATGGTCGAGTCCGGGACCCTGGCCGAGCTGCGCCACCTGACCCGTACCTCGATCTCGGCCGAGCTGGCCGCCCCGCCGAACGGGCTGGCCGAGCTGCCCGGCGTCCACAACCTGCAGATCGACGGCACCCGGGTGCACCTTCAGGTGGACTCCGAGAAGCTCGACGGCGTGCTGCGCCGGCTCGTCGCCGTGGGCGTGCGGACCCTGACCAGCCAGCCGCCCACCCTCGAGGAGCTGTTCCTGCGGCACTACCAGGCCGACCAGCCGGCCGGCGCCGGCGGCAACGGCCAGCGCCAGCAGGAGGTGTCCCGATGACCTCCCTGGCAGGCACCCGCGGCCTGATCCGCCTGATCCTGCGGCGGGACCGCTTCCTGCTGCCGCTCTGGGTCGTGGTGCTGGCCCTCCTCCCGGCCCAGACCGCGGTGGCCATCGACCAGTTCTACGACACCCCGGCGAAGCTCCGGGACCTCTACGGGACGATCGTGACCACGCCGGGGCTGCGCGCTATGCTCGGGCCGGTGTTCGGCGCGACCCTCGGCGCGATCACCGTCTGGCGCGCCGGGCTCTACTTCACCATCGTGGCCCTGGCGAGCCTGCTCACCGTCATCCGGCACACCCGGACCGACGAGGAGGCGGGCCGGCGCGAGCTGCTCGGCTCGACCGTGGTCGGCCGCCACGCGCCGCTGACCGCGGCACTGCTGGTCACGCTCGCCGCCGACCTGGTGCTCGGCGCGGTGCTGGCGGCCGGGATGATCGGCGCCGGGCTTCCGGCCACCGGCTCGCTCGCCTACGGCCTGTCCATGGCGGCCGCCGGGTGGATGTTCGCCGCGGTCGGGGCGGTGGCCGCCCAGCTGACCGAGGGAGCCGGCGGCGCGAGGGGCATCGCCCTGGCGGCCCTCGGCGTCGCCTACGCGCTGCGCGCCGCCGGCGACACGGGTGGCAGCGACAGCGGCTTCGGGTGGCTGTCCTGGCTGTCCCCGATCGGCTGGGCGCAGCAAACCCGTGCTTACGCTGACGAGCGCTGGTGGGTTTTCGGGCTCGCGCTGGCGCTGGTGGTCGTGCTGGTCGCCGTGGCCTTCGCGCTACTGGCACGGCGGGACGTCGGTGCCGGCGTCCTGGCGGCCCGGCTCGGCCCGGCCGCGGCGGCACCCTCGCTGCGCAGCCCGGTCGCCCTTGCCTGGCGGCTGCACCGCACCGCCCTGGTGTCCTGGACCGCCGGGCTCGCCCTGATGGGCGCGCTGATCGGCAGCGTCGCCAACAGCGTCGGCGACATGGCCAAGGAGAGCTCGCAGCTCAAGGAGATGCTCGAGCGGCTGGGCGGCGAGAAGGTGCTGTCCGACGCCTACATCTCGGGGGCGATGGTGATCTTCGCGCTGGCGGCCGCCGGGTACGCGATCCAGGCCACGCTGCGGCTGCGGTCCGAGGAGGAGGGCCTGCGCGTCGAGCCGGTGCTGGCCACCTCGGTCGGCCGCGTGCAGTGGGCCGCCAGCCACCTGCTCTTCGGGCTGCTCGGCCCGGCGGTGGCGCTGACCGCGGCCGGACTGGCCGAGGGGCTCGCGTACGGGCTGACCACCGGCGACGTGGGGGGCGAGGTACCGCGCGTCCTCGCCGGCGCGCTGGTGCAGCTCCCCGCGGTCCTGGTGCTGTCGGGCATCGCCATGGCGTTGTTCGGCCTGCTGCCCCGCCTCGCGTCCGTCGCCTGGGCGGCGCTGGCGGTGTTCGCGTTCCTCGTCCTGATCGGCCCGCTGATGCAGCTCGACCAGGTGATCCTGGACGCCACGCCGTTCAGCCACATCCCCAAGGTCCCGGGCGCCGACGTCTCCGCCGCGCCGCTGGCCTGGCTGCTCGGCATCGCCGTGGTGCTCGCCGCCGCCGGGCTCGCCGGCTTCCGCCGCCGCGACCTCGTCAGCACGGCGTGACCGCCCCGCAGGCAGGGCTGCCGTAGCGGGCGACCCGCTCGCCGGTCGTTCGTCCCGGCGCCGGGCTGCTGACCGCCGCACCCATGGAGCGGTCAGCAGTCCGGCGCGCCGCCGTCCGCGGTGGAGCGCCCAACGTGGTCGCATGAGTAGGATTGACGCCATGGTGGAGCGCGGCGGGACGACGGTGCCGGCCCGGGACGTGCGGGTCGCCCTGCTCGGCTACGGCTACTGGGGTCCGAACCTGGCCCGCAACCTGCACCTGCGGCTCGGCGTGGAGTGGGCGGCGTGCGTGGACCCCAACCCGGCCCGCCTGGCCGAGGTCGCCCACCGCTACCCCTGGGTGCGCACCTGCCGCGACGCCGAGGAGGTGCTGGCCGACGGCGCGATCGACGCGCTGGTGATCGCCTCCCCCGCCCGCACCCACGCGGACCTGGCCGCCCGGGCGCTGCGTGCCGGCAAGCACGTGCTGGTGGAGAAGCCGCTGGCGCTCGCGACCGCCGACGCGGTCGCCCTGGCCGAGCAGGCCGACGCGAGCGGCCTGGTGCTGATGGTCGGCCACACCTTCGAGTACAACCCGGCGGTGGCCAAGATGCGCGCCCTGCTGCGCTCCGGCGACCTCGGCGAGCTGTACTACCTCCACTCCCAGCGCGTGAACCTCGGCCGCATCCAGCGCGACATCAACGCGCTCTGGTCGATCGGGCCGCACGACGTCTCGATCGCCAACCACCTGGTCGGCGCGGCGCCCCGCTGGGTGGCGGCCAGGGGCGCCCGCTACCTGCACACCGACGTGGAGGACGTGGTCTTCGCCACCCTCGGCTACGACGACGGCGTCCTGGCCCACCTGCACGTCTCCTGGCTGGACCCGTCCAAGCTGCGGCGCACCACCGTGGTGGGCTCGCGCCGCATGGTGGTGTTCGACGATCTGGATTCCGAGGCCAAGCTGCGGGTCTACGACAAGGGCGCCGACCCGGTCGGGGTCGGCGAGTTCGGCGAGTACCAGTTCCGGCTGCGCGCCGGCGACCTGCACGTGCCCCGCACCGACCTGACCGAGCCGCTGGCGCTCGAGCTCGACCACTTCCTGGAGTGCGTGGCCACCGGGGCGCGGCCCCGCACCGACGGCTGGAACGGGGTGCGCGTGGTCGCCACCCTGGAAGCGGCCCAGCAGTCGCTGGACAAGGGCGGTCAGCAGGTCGCCGTCCCGGCCGACTGGGACCGGGACGGCGATGGGGCGGCGGCCTGACCCGGGCGTGGCGGCCAGCGCCCGCGTCCTGCCCGGGGTGCGACTCGGCGCCGGCGCCCGCGTGGGCGAGTTCTGCCTGCTCGGCGAGGCGGCTGGCGCCGACCCGGCGGCGACCGTGATCGGCGTCGACGCGCTGCTGCGCTCGCACACGGTGATCTACGCCGGCAACCGCATCGGCGACCGCTTCCAGACCGGCCACGGCGTGCTGGTCCGGGAGGACAACGAGATCGGCGACGACGTCTCGGTCGGGTCCGGGTCGGTGCTCGAGCACCACGTCCGCATCGGCCACCGGGTGCGGCTGCACACCGGCGTGTTCGTGCCGGAGCTGTCGGTGCTGGAGGACGACTGCTGGCTGGGCCCCCGGGTGGTGCTGACCAACGCCCCGCTGCCCCGTTGCCCCGACGTGGGCGCCTGCATGCGCGGCGTGCGGATCGGCCGCCGGGCCAAGCTCGGCGCCAACGTGACCGTGCTGCCCGGCGTGGTGATCGGCGAGGACGCGCTGGTCGGGGCCGGCTCGGTGGTCACCCGCGACGTGCCCGCCCGGGCGGTGGCCGGCGGCAACCCCGCCCGCGTCACCGGCACGGTCGACGACCTGACCTGCCCGGTCGGCTTCGACCACCGCCCCTACCCGCCGGCGGGGTAGCGGAGATCCGGTCAAATGGATTGATCCTGTCGTAGGATCGGCGCCCGTCGACGTCCTGGGCTGGACGACAAGGAGGCGCCTGATGAGGACCGGCTACGTCCGGGAGCTCGAAGACGTGATCCTCGGCCGCGTCTTCACGGCAGAGCGCAGGCAACGTCGCCGGCGGACGGACGCCGCGGTCGTCGCCGGGCTGCTCGCGATGCTGGGCCTGTTGCTCCTCCGGTACGTCAACCTGTCGGCGGTGCCGCTCGAGGATGCCGCCATGCTGATGCGCTACGCGGAGAACCTTGCCCACGGCCATGGGGTCGTGTGGAACGTCGGGGACAGGCCGGTCGACGGCGCGACCGACTTCCTGTTCATGGTGCTCGCGGCGGCGGGGATCCGGCTCGGTCTCTCCGCGCAGGCCGCGGTCCGCCTGATCGACATCGTCTCGATCGTGGCCACGATCCCGCTGGTGTACTTCACCGCCCGGCGGCTGCACGGTAGCGGCCGGATCGTCGCCGGGATCGCGGCCGCCTTCGTCGTCACCGGACGCGACCTCTACTACACCGAAGCCGGTTTCGGAGCACCCTTCTTCGGGTTGACCGTCGCCACGACCTGGCTGTTCGCCATGCGCTGCCGGCGTGACCCCTCGTCGCGCCCGGCGAGCCTCGGCTTCGCCACCTCGGCGCTGCTCATGGGACTCACCCGACCCGAAGGGGTCCTGCTCGCGGCGTTCATGCTCGTTGCCGTCGTCCTGGCGGTGGGGCCTCGGCGCGCGCTGCGGGTCGTCTCGGCCACGCTGCTGGTGTTCGGGACGCTCGGCCTGGGCTACTTCCTCTGGCGTTGGCACTACTTCGGGTATCCCCTGCCGAACGCCTTCTACAAGAAGGGAGGCGGCCACCTCTATCCCCACAGCCTCAAGGAGGCGATCCGCCAGACCGCGGCGCAGACGTTCCCGTTCATCGTGCTGTACCCGCTCAGCCTGCGGTCCAGGGAGGGAGCGCGGGAGGCCCTCTTCTCCCTCGTCCCGGTGACCCTGTTCACCTCGATCTGGATCCTGCTCTCGGGCGAGATGAACTTCCTCGGCCGCTTCCAGTACCCAGCCGCCATGGTGGTGGTGATGTCGTGGCCGGGACTGGTTCCCCACGTGGTCCGGGGCTGGCAGCTTCCGCGATTCGGCGAGCTCGACCGCCGCGCCCGCCTGCTCTTCCTGTCACTGGTGCTGCTCTCGGTCTTCGGCCACGACCTCTCGACCTTCGAATCGAAGAAGCGGATGTCGTCGGAGAACGGTCTCCTCGCGATCGCCCAGGTGCTGGCCCGGTACGAGAGCAGGAGCTACCGTCTCGCGACCACGGAAGCCGGGATCCTCCCGCTGTACTCCGGATGGCGCAGCGTCGACACCTGGGGCCTGAACGACCAGGAGATCGCCCACGAGGGCAGCATCACCGCTCGACAGCTCGAAGCGTTCGACCCCGACGTCATCGTGTTCCACGCCTCCTTCTCACCCGTGATGCGGGAAGGCTGCGTCGGGCCGGAGTTCCAGCCTGGCTGGAACGAGATGACGGTCCGGCTGCGGCAGTTCGCCACGCAACGGCACTACCGCCTCGTGGCCGCCTACGGGATCCATCCGTACGACACCTTCTACCACTACGTCCGGAGGGACTTCCCCGACAGCGACTCGCTGGTGGCCGCGATCGGCTCCACGAACTACGTGATGCCCGTCGGGAACGAGCGCGCGATGAACTTCGCGGCTGTCCGCGGGAAGGAAGACGACCTCATCGCGTGCGGGCCGCCCGCCACCAGGGCAGGCTGAACGGTCAACGGGGCTTCGTGGCGAGCTCGGCGTAGAGGTCGTGGATGCGGTCCGCGGCGGCCGCCCACGAGAACCGGCTCGCCCACTCGGGGCCGGCTGCCCGGACTCGTCTTCGGAGCTGGTCGTCCCCGAGCAGGCGCGTCATCCCGGCCGCGACCGCGCCGTGGTCGCGGGCGTCGACCAGGACGGCCAGATCGCCTCCCACCTCCGGGAGGGAGGAGTTGTCGGCCGCCACGACGGGAGCCCCGCACGCCAGCGCCTCGACGACGGGGAACCCGAACCCCTCGTACAAGGACGGGAAGACCAGCCCGAGCGACCCGCGGTAGACCCGGACCAAGGCCTCGTCGGGAAGGTCGCCGGCGAGGTGGACCCGGGTCTCGACGCCGAGCTCGACCGCGAGCGCCCGCACCCTCCGGGTCGCGTCGAGCGACGTCTGGTACGGCCCGACGCACACCAGGTGCAGGTCCTCGAAGGAGCCTGCCAGCCTCCGGAAGGCGTGGAGCAGCGCCGCCGGGTTCTTGCGCTCGCGCAGCACGCCGACGTGCACGAAGTACCGGGCGTGGTCGGGGATCCCGAGCAGCCGCCGGATCCCGTCCACCGGTCCGGACGTGAACCGCCGGGTGTCGACGCCCGGGTGGATCACCTCGATCCGGTCGGGCGCGATGCCGAGCACTCGGATGGCGTCGTCGCGGGTCGCCTCGGAGACGCTGACGACGACGTCCGCGGAGCGCACCTCCGCGAGGCGGGAACGACCGATTCCGCCCTGGGCGGAAGCAAGATCGTGAAGGGTCACGATCCTCGGGCGGACGCGCAGGCGCGGCGGCGGCTGGTCGACCACGTGGACGACCGAAGGTGCCGTCGTCCGGATCTGGTGATCCAGCAAGGGAGCCTCCATCCTGCCGAGGGCTGCCGGCGCCCGGCCGTGGACCAGCCGCCGGGGCAGCCACCCGACCCGGCGGAGACGGAAACGGTCCGTCGACGCGATCAGGTCACGAAGCCTTGGCGGCAGCGGGCCGTGGGCGACGAGCAGCACGAGCTCCACGTCATGGCCTCGTAGCGACTTCAGCAGCTCGTGCGCGTAGCGGCCGGGGCCCCCCAGGCCGCCGTCCGGTGAGTTGATCAATGCCTGCTGCAAGACCCGAGCGTCCAGCGCGACCTGGATGCGTCCCTGCCCCGATGCCAAGCGCCGCCGCCTCAGATCGGCAGCCGGCGGAACAGCGGCCGTGGAAGCAGGCGGAGCCCCCGCATCGCCCAGCGCATCGCCGTGGGCACCCAGACCGTGTGGGCCCCGGCGCGGAGCCCCTCGACGGTGGCCGCGGCGACGGCCTCGGGGGTGGTCGCCAGCGGCTGCGCCGGCCTGCCGGCGGTCATCTTGGTCTTCACGAAGCCGGGCCGGACGACCATCACGTGCACCCCCGAGCCCGCGAGCGCGTCGCCGAGCCCTTGGCAGAAGGCGTCGAGGCCGGCCTTGGAGGCGCCGTAGACGAAGTTCGAGGCGCGCGCCCGCTCGCCCGCGACCGAGGTGAGCACCGCGAGGGTGCCGTGGCCCTGGCGCTCCAGGCGCTCGGTGACCGGCAGGATCACCGAGACCGCGCCGACGAGGTTGACGCGCACGACCTCGAGCGCCTCGCCCCGGTCCCGCTGCCGCCGCCCGGCAGGGCCGAGCACGCCGAAGGCGACCAGCACCAGGTCGAGGTCGCCGGCCGCGAAGGCCCGCTCGACGAACGCCTCGTGCCCGCCCAGCTCGCCGGCGTCGAACTCCATCAGCTCGACGGTTGCCGCGCCGAGGCGGCGCAGCGCGTCCACCTCTGCCCCGAGCCGGACCGGCTCGCGGGTCGCCAGGATCACCCGCTCGGTCCCGTCCGCCACGAGGGCACGGACGGTGGCCAGGGCGATGTCGGACGTGCCTCCGAGGACGAGCACCGACTGGAGGCGTCCGAGCCCGTCACGCATCCCGGCCTCCCGCCGCGACGGGCGCGGCCGTGCGGCCCGCGACGGCGGTCGTCGGGTCGTCGAGCCCGAGCCGCCGGCCGAGGTCGGACTGCAGCGTCCCTGACGGGTCCACCCGCTCGCGGACCCGCCGCCACGCTCCCAGCTCCGGGTACATGGCCTCGAACGGGCCCCGGCGGAGTCGGGCGTCCTTGGCCAGGTAGACCCTCCCACCCGCCTCGGCGACCAGGTCGTCGAAGCCGTCGAGGAGGCGGCCGAGGCCCGGCCGGTCCGCGGGGACGTCCACCGCCAGCGTCCACCCGGGGATCGGGAAGGAGAGCATGCCGCCGCCCGCACCGAGCCGCTTGAGCACGCCGAGGAAGGAGGGGCAGCGCGCGCGGGCGAGCGAGGAGACCACCCGCTCGAGGACCGCCTCGGCGCCGTCGGGAACGGCGAGCTGGTACTGGACGAACCCGCTCGGCCCGTAGAGCCGGTTCCATCCCCGTACGGCGTCGAGCGGCCAGAACCATCCGGCGAGCGGGACCAGCCGCTCCGTCCCTCCGCTGCGCGTCCGCGCGAACCGCGCCTGGTTGAACGCGGCCGCCAGCCGGCGGCCGAGCACGCCGTCGGGCACCCCCGGCGGGACCGCCAGCCACTGCCTGGGAGCGAACCGTAGCGGCTGGCGCGCGGAGGAGCTGGGCAGCTCCTCCAGCCCGGCGTGGTCGGCCCAGGTCAGCACCGACCGGCCGCGGCTCCGCCCGGTGGCGAGGCAGTCGACCCAGGCGACCGAGTACGGGGCTGGCTCGTCCCGCGCCATCAGGCCGAGCGCCTCACCCAGGTCGGCGGCGCGCTCGGTGCGGACCCGCAGCCACGACGTCTCGATGCGCCGGAGCTGCAGGGTGACCGTCAGGACGATGCCGGTCAGCCCGAGACCGCCGAGGGTCGCCGCGAAGAGCCGCGGCGTGGTCGCCGGCGTGACCACGACCACCCCGTCGGCCGGCGTCAGCAGCTCCAGGGAGCGGACCGCGCGCCGGATGCTCCCCTCCCGGTGGTGCGCCTTGCCGTGGACGTCGTTGGCGACCGCGCCGCCGACGGTGACGAAGCGGGTGCCCGGCGCGGCCGGCAGCCACCATCCGGCAGGCACCACCAGGCGGAGGAGCCGCGCGATGCTGCAACCGGCCTCGGCCACGACCACGCCGGTCGCCGGGTCGAAGGCGCGCACCCGCCGCAGGCCGGTCATGGCGAGCACCCGCCCGCCGGCGTTCTGCGCGGCGTCGCCGTAGCTGCGTCCCAGTCCGCGCGCGACGACGCCTCTCCGGCCGCTGGACGCGAGCACCTCGGCCACCGCGCCCGGCGAGCGGGGCTGCTCCAGCACGGCGCGGCTCTCGGTCGCCCTGCCCCAGCCGCCCAACCGCACGCGCGACTCCGCGCCGTCAGGTCCCAAGGTAGATCCCGAGCCCGTAGACGGCCGCCCACATAAGGCTGAGGACCAGCAGCGCGTGGTCGCGCAGCAGGATCTCCTCGGGAGCGCCGCCGGCGCCGCTCTCCAGCAGCAGTCCGTAGCGGAGCACGCCCAGGGTCAGCGGGAGCACGGACAGCTCCGCCAGCACGCCGTGGCGCACGCCGACGGTGAACGCCCACAGGCAGTAGGCGATCAGCATGACGGCCGCGGCGAGCGTCACCACGAAGCGGAGGTAGCCGGCCGTGTAGGCGCTCAGGGCGGCACGCGCGCGCCCGGGATCGCCACCGAGGACGGCGAGATCGCCGTGGCGCTTGCCCGCGACGACGAACAGCGCACCGAACGACACCACGATCAGCAGCCACTGCGAGATCGGGACGCCGGTGGCGAGGCCCCCGGCGATCACCCGGATGACGAAGCCGCTCGCCACCATGCCCAGCTCGACCACGGCGACGCGCCGGAGCCCGAGGCTGTAGGAGGTGGTGACGGCCAGGTAGGAGGCGAGCGCGACGGCGAACCGCGGCGAGGTGGCCAGCGCGACGGTGAGGCCGGCGAGCGCGAGCGCCACGGCGGAGATGGCGGCCAGCAGCGGCGACACCAGGCCGGCGGCCAGCGGCCGCGTGCGCTTGGCCGGGTGCAGCCGGTCCTCGTCCCGGTCCGCAAGGTCGTTGACCAGGTAGGTGGCGGCGGCTGCGGCGCAGAACGCGGTGAGCGCGAGCGACATGCGCGCCAGGACCACGGGCTGCGTCGCGATCCCGGCGGCCGCGGGGGCGGCGAGGACCAGGAGGTTCTTCGTCCACTGCCGCGGCCTCGTGGCCAGCACGAGCCCACGCAGCGTCGGCCAAGCCCCTACCCGGGCGAGCGTCCCGGACGGCGTGGGACCGGTCGGCGGGATGGCGATCCCAGGTAGCGTCCTGACTCGCTCGACCATGCGGAAATAGTGGCTGACGGCCGCTCGCCGGGTCAATTTTCATGCGAATTGCGGCCATTCGTGGACGCACGAGGATTCAGGGTCGTATCTCGACTTCCGGATGCACTTGCGCAGGTTGCGATGGAACGCGCAGCCTCGTAGTTCGCGCTGGCAGATGCGCTAGGGTCTCTCGTTCGAGCAATTCGCAGGGTCATCGTCCCGCAGAATTGGCGCACAACGGGGGGCAAACGATGAAGCAACGTATATGGTTCGCACTCGGCTGTTTCACGCTCCTCGCCGTGGCCCTGCTCGCCTTGCAGGCCGTCCGGCAGGCGAAGACGGCCCAGCGGGAGCTGGGTGCCTCGCGCGAGCAGCTCGCCCGTGCGAGCGGCTTCGCCTCAGGGCCGCTCTCCGAGCGGCTGACCCTCATCGACGAAGCCGCCTTCCATGCCGAGAACGCCCGCGTCGAGCTGAGCGGGGGCGCCGCCCGCATGATCGCCGTGGTCCCGTTCCTCGGCCGCGACGTGCGCGTGGCGCAGCAGGTGGCGCTCAGCGCGGGCGAGACCGTGCAGGCCACCCGCGAGGCGGTCGCCGCGCTGGAGCCGCTGCAGCACCGGCCTCCCGACGCGGCCGTGGTCGGCCGGGCCTCGCAGGCGCTGCTGGCGCTGCACGCCACCCTCGAGCGCGGGCACGACCGCGTGGAGCGGGCCAGACCGCTGCTGGCGAGCCGCGGCGCCCGGCGCGAGTTCCTGGCCGCCGACGAGGCGGCCGGCCGGGCCGCCTTCCAGGCCGGCCAGGGGCTGCGGCTGGCCGCGGGGCTGTGGGGGCCGGCCGGGTCGGCGCGCTACTTCCTCGCCTTCCAGAACCCGGGCGAGCTGCGCGGCACCGGCGGGCTGATCGGCGAGTACGGCATCATCGAGTCCGGCCCGGCTGGACCTCGGCTCAGCCGGGTGGCGCCGTTCAGCGAGCTCGACTACCGCGTGCGGGACGGGGTCGCGCTCGGCCCCAACCTGCCCCAGCGCTACGAGCGGTTCCCCGTCAACTCCAACTTCTGGGCGGTGAACATCCCCGCGGACATGCCGACGGTCGGCGAGACCATCGTGCGCCTCTACAAGGGGGCGACCGGCCAGCGGCTCGACGGGGTGATCGCCATCGACCCGCTCGCGGTCGCCGAGATCCTGCGCGTGGCCGGACCGGTCACGGTCGACGGAGCCCGCCTGGACGCCGACAACGTGGCGGACGAGACCCTGGTCCAGGCGTACATCCGCTACGAGCGCGACGTCGACGCCCGCAAGCGCTTCCTGGAGGAGGTCGCCGAGCAGACGATGGCCGCCTTCCAGCGCGCCCTGCCGAGCCGCCCGGTCGAGCTCGTGCGCGGGCTTGCGAAGGCGGCGAAGGGCCGTCACCTGCAGCTCTACTCCGCCGACCCGGACGCCCAGCGCGCCCTGCTCGGGATCGGCATCGCCGGGAGCACGGCCGCGCCGGCCGACGGCGACTACCTCATGCCGGTCAGCGTCAACACCGCCGGCAACAAGGCCGACGCCTTCCTGCAGCGCAGCGTGCGCTACCAGGTGCGCCTGCTGGCCGACGGGGGCGCGAGGTCCAGCGTCGCCCTCACCCTGCGCAACGGCGCTCCGGCCAGCGGCCTGCCGCGCTACATCATCGGCCCGTTCGACGCGCGCTTCCGGCCCGGGCAGAACAGCCAGTTCCAGACCTTGCACGTGGCCGGGGCGTACGGCCTGGCCAGGGCGACGGTCGACGGACGCCCGGCCGAGGTCGAGGCGCAGGCCGAGCTGGGCGGGCTGTCGCTGTCCCAGTCGGTCGACATCCTGGCCAGGCAGGCCGTCACGCTCGGCTTCGACCTGGTGCGCAAGGACGCCGTGGAGATCCTCGGCGACAACCGCATCCGCTACCGGCTGCTGCTGCGCCCCCAGGCCACCGTCCGCCCCGACCAGGTGCAGGTGGCGGTCGGCCCGCCGCCCGGCTGGCGCTTCGCCGCCGCCCCGCCGGGCGGGCACCTGGCCGGCGCGACCGCGAGCTGGTCGGGCCAGCTCGACCAGGAGCGGTCGCTGGTGTTCGAGCTCGTCCCGGCCACCTAGTGGCGAACCGGGCGTGTCCGGCGAACGCCACTTCCCGGGAGCTAAACGGAATTCGATCTCTTAGAGCAATTCAAGGCCATAGAGTTGTTCGTCCGACCGGGTTCAGTTACGGTGCCGGCCGCCGCGGCAGCGCCAGCGGCAGCACTCGCAGCGATCGGCAGGCGCAGGCCGCGCGGCCTGCTCTGGGGACCCGCCCCGATCCAAGGAGGAACTGAATGCGAAGGCTCCTGGCCGCGCTCGCCATAGCGATCGGCTTCAGCTTGCTGAGCGTACCGGCCGCTCAGGCCAGCCACCCGAGGGCGCAGATCGTCGTCTCGCCCCGGAACACCTACCCGGGTCAGCTCGTGCTCGTCTCGGGGAGCTGCCTTCGCACCGGGGCGCTCGCCCGCATCGAGATCGACCGGCACCACTTCGCCACCACCGTGACCCGCTCCCGAGGCCACTTCTCGTTCGTCAAGCGCCTGCCGACCACGCTGCAGGCCAGGGCGCACCTGATGTACCTGTTCTGCAACGGCCGCTTCCGCGCGCTCGGCGGCTTCCGGGTCTGGCCGCGCAGCCACGCGTCCTTCGCCGTCGCCCCGACCAACCCGCACCAGGGCGACACCATCCGCATCCAGGGATCGGGCTGCCTGCCGAGCACGATCGTCTACTTCCGCATCGACACCCACCGCCTGATCGGCCAGACGGTCGCCCGCACCAACTGGTTCTTCCGCGGCACCGCAGGGATCCCGAGCGCCATCGCCGTCGGAACCCACCGGGTGAGCGCGCAGTGCCGCCAGACCGGCCGCACCGCCGGGGCGCGCAACATCACCGTGCAGGACGACTACCCCGGTCTGGAGGCCAGCGTCGGCGGCATGCGGGTGGACCGCTCCACCGTCGCGGCCGGCCGCACCATCGCCTTCTCCGCGCGGAGCTGCAAGAGCGGGGTCACCGACGCGTCCCTGGACGACACCCGCGTCCAGCTCGCGGCGCCGGACCGGCGCGGCGGCATCTTCCGTGCCAAGGCGACCATCCCGAGCGGCACCCCGACCGGCGTCCACCAGCTGCTGACCCGCTGTGACGGGACCGTGGCCGGCGCGGCCACCGTGCAGGTCGTCGCGTCGGACATCGCCGCCGGCGGCGTCAGCGCGAGCCTGCCGGAGCGGCGCTCGAACATCGTGCCGGGCGTCTCGCTCGCCCTGGCCCTGATCGTCACCGGGGCGCTCGTCCTGACCGGCATCAGCCGGCGCCGCGCCGCGAACCAGCCGACCACCCGTCCGTAGACGTCCCTGACCGCCGCGAGACGAGCTGGAGACCCGGTCCGCCATGGCCGTCCGTGAGCAGCACGTCCCCTCCCTCGCCCAGGGTGCGGCGATCGCCCTCTGGTCGACCGGGCAGGAGGCTCCGGCGCGCGTCGCCCGACGCGGCGCGCGCCGGCTGCTGCTCGCGTCGCGCCTCTCCGGCGACCTGGGCGCGCTGCTTCTCGGCCTGGTGGTCGCCGGACGACTGCAGGAGACGCTGGTGCGCGCCGAGCTGGTGAACCCGCTCGGCGCCACCGGCATCTTCAACGCCGTGGCCCTGGCCACCTGGCTGCTGCTGTTCGCCGGCCTCGGCCTGTACGACGGCCGGCGCCTGGTCAGCGCCGTCGACGAGTTCAAGTCGGTGCTCCAAGGGGTGGCCCTCGGCACCGTCGGCGGCGTCTTCCTCGCCTTTCTGCTCAACGTGCCGACGCACCGCTCCTGGGTGATCTCCGTCTGGATCGGCTGCACGCTGGCGGTGCTCGGCACCCGCTTCGCCTACCGCCGCATCCATCGCGCCCTGCGCCGCTCTGGCGCGATGGTCAGCCGCCTGCTGATCGTCGGAGCCGGGCGCGAAGGCTGCGACCTGTACCGCTCCATCACCGGCGCGCCCCACCTCGGCTTCGAGGTCGTCGGCTTCCTCGACGACACGCGGCGTCCAGGCCCGGCCGGGCCCGACCTGCCGGGGGTGCTCGGCGGCAGCGCGGAGGTGCGCGCCGTCGTGCTCGACCGCCAGGTCGACGCCGTGCTGGTCGCCGGCGGCTCGGTCGCCACCGAGACCGCCGAGCGCGTCTACCGCGACCTCGGTGGCATCGACGTCGACCTGCACCTGTCCACCGGCCTTCCCGGGGTCGCGGCCAGCCGGGTCGCGGTGCAGCGCTTCGGCGAGGTGCCCGTGCTCGGCCTGCGCCGCGTCGAGCTGACCGGCTACCAGCAGACCGTCAAGCGCGCCTTCGACGTGGTCGTCGCCGGCGTGCTGCTGGTCGTGCTCGCCCCCGCGCTGGCCGCCTGCGCCCTGGCGGTGCGCCTGTCCGGCCGCGGTCCGGTGCTGTTCCGCCAGCGCCGGGTGGGGCGTGGCGGGCACGAGTTCACCATCCACAAGTTCCGCTCCATGGTCCCGGACGCCGAGGACCGCCTGGCCGCGCTGGCCGACCGCAACGAGGCCGACGGCCTGCTGTTCAAGCTCAGCCGCGACCCGCGCGTCACCCGGGTCGGCCGCGTGCTGCGGGCCTGGAGCCTCGACGAGCTGCCCCAGCTCCTCGACGTCGTGCGCGGCGACATGAGCCTGGTCGGCCCGCGCCCGCCCCTGCCCGCCGAGGCCGCACGCTACGACGGCTGGCTGCGCGACCGCCTGCGGGTCAAGCCGGGGGTCACGGGGCTGTGGCAGGTCTCAGGCCGCCACCGGCTCCGCTTCGAGGACTACATCCGCCACGACCTCTTCTACGTGGAGAACTGGTCGCTCGCCATGGACCTGTTCATCCTCCTCAAGACCATTCCAACCGTACTGCGACGTTCGGGGATATGAGCGCGCTCACCGACTACCTCCGCATCCTCCGCAAGCGCAAGCTGCTCGTGCTCGCCGCGGTGGTCTGCTGCGCGGCCACCGCCCTGGCGGCATCCACGGCCACCATCCCGGTCTACCGGGCGTCGGCCAAGCTGCTGGTGATGGCGCGCACCCAGCCGAGCGGCGGGGTCAGCTCCGCGTACGAGGGCGCGCTGCTCTCCCAGCAGCTCATGCAGTCGTTCGCCGCCGTGATCGAGGCACGGCCGACCGCCGAGGCCGCGCTGCGGCGCCAGTACGAGAACATCCCCGCCGGCGTGCTGCAGCAGCGCGTCAAGGCCGAGCCGATCCCCGACACCCTGCTGATCGAGCTGAGCATCGAGGACATCGACCCGGCCAGGGCGCAGCGCCTGACCAACGCCGTCGCGCTCGCCTTCGTGGACCAGGTCCCGACCCTGCAGGGCGGCTCCACCGTCCGGGTCAGCCTGGTCGAGCCGGCGCTGCGGCCCACCGTGCCGGTGCGCCCCCAGACCAGGTTCAACGTCGCCCTGGCGGCCATGCTCGGGCTGATGCTGGGGGTCGGGGTCGCCTTCCTCGCCGAGCACCTCGACACCTCGATCCGCAGCGCCGACGCGCTCGAGGTGGCCGGCGGCGCGCCGGTCGTCGGCACCATCCCGCTGTTCGAGGCGACCGAGCAGCCCCTGCCCGTGGTGAGCGAGCCCCGCTCGGTCGAGGCCGAGGCGTTCCGCAAGCTGCGCACCAACCTGTCCTTCCTCGGCGTCGACCGGGGCAGCCTCTGCTGTGTCGTCACCTCGCCGTCGGTCGGCGAGGGCAAGTCCACCGTGACCGCCAACCTCGCCATGGCGATCGCGCAGAGCGGGCTGCGGGTGATCGTGGTCGAGGCCGACCTGCGCCGGCCCACCGTGCACCGGCTGTTCGGCCTGCAGCACCGTGTCGGCACCACCACCGTCCTGCTCGACCACGCCGACGTCGACGATGCCCTGCAGCAGCTCGACGAGGAGCCGGTCGCGGTGCTCACCTCCGGCCAGCTCCCGCCGAACCCGTCGGAGCTGCTGGGGTCCCGTCCCATGGGCGAGCTGGTGGCCGAGCTGCGGCGCCGCGCCGACGTGGTGCTGATCGACTCGGCGCCGCTGCTGCCGGTGGCCGACCCGGTGGTCGTCTCCCAGTTCGCCGACGGCATGCTGCTGGTGGCCCGCGCCGGCTCGACCACCCGCGACCACATCAAGGCGGCACGAGCCGCTTGCGACAGGGGCGGCGCGCGGGTGCTCGGCGTGGTGCTCAACGCCGCGCCCCAGAACGCCGACCGGGCCGCCTACTACGGCTACTACGGCCCGCGCGAGCCGGAGGCGGTCCAGGCCAACGGCAACGGGAGCCGCGCGTCCCGGCACGCCAGGTCCAAGGCGGGCGCATGAGGATCCTGATCAGCGGCATCAACTACGCGCCAGAGGCCACCGGCATCGCGCCGTACACCACCGGGCTGGCCGAGCACCTCAGCGCCCGCGGCCACCGCGTCACCGTGGTCACCGGGCTGCCCAGCTACCCCCAGTGGCGCGTGCACGACGGCTACCGAGGCATCCTCGCCCGGCGCGAGTCCACGGGCGGGGTGGACCTGCGGCGGCGCTGGCACTACGTCCCGCGCGAGCAGTCGGCCATCCGCCGCGCGCTGTACGAGGCGAGCTTCCTCACCACCGGTCTGTCCGCCTTGGCGCTGCCGCGGCCGGACGCGATCGTGGGGATCGTCCCGAGCCTCGGCGGCGGCCTGCTCGCCCGCCTCGCCGCGACCCGCTTCGCCGCGCCGTACGGTCTGGTCTTCCAGGACCTGATGGGCCCCGCCGCCGCCCAGAGCGGGGTCGCCGGCGGCGGCGGCGCCGCCCGGACGATCCGGGCCGCCGAGGCGTTCGCGGCACGCGGCGCCGAGGCCGTCGGCGTGATCGCCGACGGGTTCCGGCCCTACCTGGAGACCCTCGGGGTCCACCCGGACCGCATCCGCCGGGTGCGCAACTGGACCCACGTGCCCGAGCCCGCCGTCGAGCCGGCCACCACCCGAGCCCGGCTCGGCCTCGACCCCGGCGCCACCGTCTGCCTGCACGCCGGCAACATGGGCTACAAGCAGGGCCTGGCCAACGTGGTGGAGTGCGCCCGGCTGGCCGCGTCCGATCCCGGGCTGCTGTTCGTGCTGATGGGCGACGGCAGCCAGCGGGCCCAGCTCGAGGACCTGGCCGCCCGCCACCGTCTCGGCAACCTCCGCTTCCTGCCGATCCAGCCCGCCGAGCTGTTCCCCAGCGTGCTCGCGGCGGCCGACCTGCTGCTGGTCAACCAGCGGGCCACGGTCACCGACATGTCGCTGCCGGGGAAGCTCACCTCCTATTTCCTCGCCGGCCGCCCGGTGCTGGCGGCGGTCTCCCCCGCCAGCGAGACCGCGCGCGAGGTGGCCGCCTCCGGCGCCGGCCTGGTCACCCGGCCCGACGACCCGGCGGCGCTGCTGGCTGCCGTGCGCACGCTGGCGGTCGACCCTGTGCGACGCCGGCGCCTCGGCGATGCCGGCCGCGCCTACGCCCGCGCCACCCTCACACCCGGGCAGGCGCTCGCCGGCCTCGAGGCCCTCGTCGAGCTCGTCGCGGCGCGCGCGGGGACGGCGCGGGCGCTGGCCGTCCCGCCGTGACCCAGCTCCGCACCCTGCTCGGCACGGCCGCAAGCGCCGGTGACCGCCGGCCGCTCTCCCTGAGCTTCGCATCCTCCGGCGCCATCCAGGCCCTCAACGTGGTCACCGGCGTCCTGCTCGCCAGAGCCCTCGGCCCCGCCGGCCGCGGCGAGTTCGCCGCCGTGATGCTCTGGCCCGGCCTGTTCGCCACCGTCGGCGCCCTCGGCGTCGGCGAGGCCATCACCTACCACGCGGCACGCGGCACCTCCGCCCCCGGCACGCTGGTTGGCAGCGCGCTGGCGCTCGGCGCGGCGCAGGCGACCGTCCTGACGGCCGGCGCGGCCGTGACCATCGGGCGGGTGCTCGGCCACCAGGGCGCCGACGCGCGCGCCGCGGCCCAGGTCTACCTCGCCTATGTGCCGTTGTCCTTCCTCTGCACCTATCTCCTGTCGGTGCTCGGCGGCCTGCGCCGCTTCGCCGTCTTCCAGGCGCTGCGCGCGCTGGTGATCGCCCTCACGGCGCTCGGCCTGGTCGCGCTCGCCGCCGCCGGCGCGCTCGCGGTGCGCAGCGCGGTGCTCGTCTACCTGGGCGCGAACCTGGTCACCGCGCTCGCGGCGGTGGCCGCCCTGCAGCTCTGGAAGCTGCGGCTCGAGGTCGACCCCGGGCTGGTCCGCCGGCTGCTGTCCTTCGGCGCCCGCAGCCATGGCGGCAACGTCGCCGCCATGCTGAACGAACGGCTCGACCAGCTCGTCATGTCCGTCTTCCTGCCTCCCGTGAGCCTCGGGCTCTACGTGGTCGCCGTCACCATGACCTCGGTGACCGGTCTGGTCGGCGTGTCCGCCGCGACTGTCGCGCTACCGTCGGTGGCCAGCGCGGACTCGGCCGGCGAGCGGGTCTACCAGGCACGCCGACTGGTCGGGGTGACGCTGCTGGCCTCGGTCGCGGTCACCGTGCCGGTGGTCGCGGCCCTGCCGTGGCTCATCCGCGTCTTCTTCGGAAATGCCTACGCCGCGGCGGCCGGGCCCGGCAGGGTGCTGCTGCTCGCGGCCGTCGCCCTGAGCGCCGGCCGGGTGCTCGGGGCGCTGCTGCGGGCCGTCGGCCGGCCGCTCGATGCCGGCCTGGCTGAGCTGTTCGCCCTGGTCGCAACCGTGCTCGGGCTGGTGCTGCTGCTGCCGGCGCTGGGCCTGGCCGGCGCGGCACTCACCTCGCTCGGCGCCTACCTGCTCAGCTCCGGCTGGATGGCCGGCCGGGTGGCGCGCGCCCTTGGCGTCTCGCCCGCGAGGCTGCTCCTCCCCGGCCGCGAGGCATGGTCATGACCGTGCCCGCCGTCCTTGCGCGCCGCGACCGTTCCACGGAGCGGCGTGAGCAGCCGGTCGTCGCCGGCGCCGTCGCGGCCGCGGTCCTCCTCGGCCTGGCCGTCGGCAGCGGCCGGGCGGTGGCGGCCGCCACGCTGGTCCTCGTCGTCACCGCCATGGTCGTCGGCCTGCAGGACTGGCGGCGGGCGGTCTACGGGCTGCTGCTGTTCCTGCCCTTCTCCGGAGTCCCGTACGTGCTGCTGTACCCCAACGTCCGCCCCGCTCTGGTCCTCAAGGACGTCGTCTTCGTGGTGCCCGCCTATGTCGGCTTCGTCGCGAGCCGGGGAACGCGACGGCGGGTCGAGCCGGGTGCTCTGCCTGCCGTCCTGCTGGTCCTGTTCGCGCTCCTGGTCGCTGTCGAGGTCTTCAACCCGGCCGTCCCGAACCGGCTGGTGGGCCTGATCGGCGCCAAGGTGTGGCTCTTCTACATGCCCTTCTGCCTGCTCGCCTACCACCTGGTCGACAGCAGGGCCGACCTCGCGCGACTGCTCGCGGTGATGAGCATGGCCGCGATCGCGCCGGCGCTGATCGGCCTGGCGGAGGCGGTCCTGGTCTACGCCGGGCAGCCGGACCTGGTGTACCGCTGGTACCGCGGCGCGGCGGAGTCGGCCACCCAGGGCTTCGCCCAGTTCGACTTCAGCGGGGGCGGTAGCCTGCGGCGCATCCCGAGCACGTTCTCGTTCGTGACGCAGTACTTCGCCTTCCTGGTCTGCATGATCGCGGCCAGCTACGCCTGGTGGCGTGGGGTTCTCGCCAGAGGCCGCCTGGCTCCCGTCGGGGCCGTCGTCTGGCTCCTGCTGCTGGCCGCGAGCTTCCTGTCCGGCGCCAGGGCCGCCTTCGTCCTGGTCCCGTTGCTCGTGCTCCTCACCATCGTGCTCGAGGCACGCGACCTGCGCCTGCCCGTCGGCCGCCTGGTGGTGCCGTCCGCCGTGCTGGTCGGCGTCACCGTCGCCGTCCTCGGCATCGGCATCGGGACCCTGCTCAGCCACACGATCGGGGTCGGCATCGAGGAGTTCCAGATCCTGTTCGTCGACAGCTTCCACCGCGTGCTCGGGACCACGCTGGCCGGCCTCGGGACAGGGATCAACACCAACGGTGCCCGCTACGCCTTCGCCCGGCCCGACCAGTTCACCGCCGTCAACGGAGCCTGGTACGAGAGCTGGTACGTCAAGGCGTACCTGGAGCTCGGCGTGGCCGGGCTGGTCATGATCGTGGCCATCCTCGGCCAGCCCGTCGTGGCCGGGCTGCGCAGGCACGCGGCGCTCATGGACCCGAGGCTGCGGGCGGTCTCGGCCAGCTTGCTGGCCCTGCTCATCTGGAACCTCGTCTATGGCATCAAGGGCCAGTTCGTGGACCTGGACCCGAGCAACGTCTACTTCTGGCTGTTCATCGGTGTGCTGGCGAAGCTTCCCCGGCTCGACCGGGAGGAGCACGTCGACAGCGGCGGCTCGTCGGCGGTGGGGAGCCGGTGAGCCGCCCGGTGGTGGTGATCCACCCGGTCCAGCAGCACGCCTACGAGGCCGCCGTCGGCGCCGACAGCGCCGGCCTGCTACGGCTGTTCGTCACCGGGCTGTACTGCACCGGCGCCGGACTGACCGACCCACGCCCTTGGCGCCTGCTGCCCGGGGGCCTTGCCAGGCGTGTGGAGCGCGAGCTGAGCCGGCGCCGGCACCCGGCGCTCGACCCGGCCAGGGTCCGGGTGATCGCCCGCTACCACCTGCCCGCGACCCTGGTGCGCCGCACCGCCGGCCGGCTGCCGGTCGTGCGTGAACTCGACCTCGACCGCTGGGCCACCAGGAGGTTCGACCGGGCGGCGGCCCGGCTGCTCGGCGGGCTGGACGGCGTCGCGCTGGTCCACGCGTTCGAGGGCGGTTCGAACCTGACACTGCGAGCGGCCAAGGAAGCGGGCCTGCGGACCATCCTCGACGTGCCCAGCGCCCACGAGCGCTTCGTCGAGGCGGAGGCCGAGGAGGCTGGCGTCACGGCCGCGCCCAGGGCGGACGTGGCGCTGGAGCGCGGGCTGGCCGACCTGCTGCTCACCCCCTCCGCGTACGCGGCCGCCTGTCTGGAGGAGGCGGGCGTGCCGGCCGACCGCGTCCTGCGCCTGCCCTTCGGGGTGGACCCGGACGCCTTCCGGCCGGCGCCGCCGGCACGGCCCGACGGGCGCTTCCGCGCCCTGTTCGTCGGCAAGATCGGTGGCGGCAAGGGCATCCGCTACCTGCTGGAGGCTTGGCGCCGCCTGCGCCTGCACGACGCCGAGCTGCTGCTGGTGGGCGCGGCCGGACCGGCCGGCCGGCGCCTGCTCGACGAGTACCAGGGTGCCTACCGCTGGCTCGGCGCACTGCCCGCCGGCGAGCTGCGTCGCTGGTACCAGCGCAGCGACGTGTTCGTGTTCCCCTCGCTGGCCGAGGGCTCCGCACGGGTGACCTACGAGGCGATGGCGTGCGGGCTGCCACTGGTGGTCACGCCGAACAGCGGCTCGGTGGTGCGCGACGGCGTCGACGGCTTCGTCGTCCCGGCTCGCGACGTGGAGGCGATCTGTGAGCGCGTCCGGCACCTCCATGCCGATCCCGAGGGGCGTCGCGCGATGGGCGCCAAGGGGCGCGCGCTGATCGAGGCCAGCTACACCTGGCGGCACTACCACCAACGCCTGGCGGCAGCCTATCGGGCGGTCCTCGGCGGTCGGCCGATCGGAGCGTCCCGTTGAGACGGCAAGCCGGCATGCTGGTGCGGATCTCCGCCGACGCCCGGGGGATCGGGGAGCGACTCGGTCTCGTCCGCTACTGCCTGCGAACGGCGCTGGCCAGGCTGGGATGGCCGGGCGACGCGGCCACCGTGACGCTACGGGGCGTCCGCTACCACGTCCGTGCCGGCGGATCGGAGCTGGGCGCCTATCTCGAGATCAACCTCGATCGCGCCTACGAGCGGGCGCGCGGCTTCGCGGCCGGGGCAGGCGACGTCGTCGTGGACGTCGGCGCGAACGTGGGCGTGTACACGCTGCGGCAGGCACTCCGCGGCGCCCGCGTCTACGCGTTCGAGCCCGACCCGGACGCCTTCCGGCGGCTCGAGCGCAACGTCGCGGCGAACCGGCCACCCGGACACGTCGAGATCTTCGGCCTGGCGCTCGGCGCGAGCCCGGGTCGTGCCAGCCTGGCGCGCTCCGGCGCGACGGTCCTGACACGTGTGCTCCCCGACGCGGAGGGCGAGGTCGACGTCGCCACGCTGGACCAGGTGGTCGGCCGGCTCGGACTCTCGGCCGTGGACCTGCTGAAGCTGGACGTCGAGGGCTCCGAGGCGGAGGTCCTGCGCGGCGGCATCGAGGCACTCGCCGTCACCAGACGGGTCGTCATGGAGTACCACAGCCCGGCACTGCTGCGGCAGGCCACCGCGATCCTCGCCGCGGCGGGCTTCTCCAGGCTCCAGTCCAATCCCCCCTATGCCTACTTCGTGGCGGAGGTGCGCGGTGGCTGAGCCGAGGAGCCGCGGGAGGCCGATCAGGGTCGCCCACCTGGTCTCCCACCCGATCCAGTACTTCGCCCCGCTCTACCGGGAGCTGGCCACACGACCGGAGCTCGACCTGACCGTCTACTTCTACTCGGACGCCTCCGCCGGGGAGTTCTACACGCCCGACTTCGCCAGGCGCGTGCGCTGGGACACGCCGCTGCTGGACGGGTTCCGCTGGAAGCTGCCGCCGAGCGCCCGCGGGGCCGCGATCGCGTCGCGCCCGTTCACCAGGCCGCACCTGGACGTTCTCCGCGACCTGGTCGCGGAGCGGTACGACCTCGTCTGGGCCCATGGCTACGCCCACCTCACCACCTGGTTCGTCCTGCTCGCCGGCCGTGTCCGTGGCGTCCCCGTGCTGCTGCGGGAGGAGCAGACGCTGCTGCACGGCAGAGCCTGGCACAAGCGCGCACTCAAGCGAGCCCTGCTCCGGCCGCTGCTGCGCCGGTCGTTCGGGCTGTACATCGGCGAGCAGAACCGCCGCTGGATGCTCTCCAACGGCGCGGCGCCCACCAGGGTCTTCCCCGCCCGGTACTGCGTGGACAACGGCTACTTCCAGCGGCGGGCCGCGGAGCTGCGGCCGCGCCGCCCCGAGCTGCGCGCCTCGTTCGGCATCAGCACCGACGCGCCGCTGCTGGTCTTCTGCGGCAAGCTGATCCCGAAGAAGCAGCCGCTGCTGCTGCTGGAAGCGTTCCAGCAGGTGCGCCGGCGGCACCCGTGCTGGCTGCTGGTGGTCGGGGACGGGCCCCTGCGCGGCGCCATGGAAGACCTGATCCGCCGGCACCGCATCCCCGACGTCCGCATGGCCGGCTTCCTGAACCAGAGCGAGCTGGCGGCCGCCTACACCGCCGGCGACGTCTTCACGCTGCCCTCGGCGTTCCACGAGACGTGGGGACTGGTGGTCAACGAGGCCATGAACTTCTCGCTGCCCGTGGTCGTCTCGGACAAGGTCGGCTGTGGCGAGGACCTGGTGCGGCCGGGCTCCAACGGCTTCGTCGTCCCCCACGACCGCGCCGACGCCCTCGCCGGCGCGCTGGCGACGCTGGTCGCCGAGCCCGGCCTGCGCCACCGGTTCGGCGCCCGCAGCCGCGAGCTGGTCGACCGGTACAGCGTGCCGGCCTGCGCCGACGGCATCGTCGCGGCCTGCCTGGCCGCGGCCGGACGTGACGGGCACCAGGGCGTGCCAGCACCACTGAAGCATCACGGAGGGCGACTCGAGGGGGGAACGTGACCAACATCGCCGTGATCGGTTGCGGCAACTGGGGACCAAACCACGTCCGCAGCTTCGCCGGCCTGCCGGGCTGCCGCGTCGACGTGATCGTCGACCCCGACCCTGAGCGCCTCGAGGCGGTCCGCCAGGTCCACCCGGGCGTCCGCTGCGAGCAGGACCACTGGGCCGCGCTCGACGACCCGGCGGTCGACGCGGTGGTGATCGCCACCCCGATGCTGACCCACTACCAGCTCGTCCGCGACGCGCTCAGCGCCGGCAAGCACGTGCTGTGCGAGAAGCCGCTGTGCGAGACCGCCAAGGAGGGGGAGGAGCTGGTCGAGCTGGCGCGGACCGAGAACCTGCGGCTGATGGTCGGCCACGTGTTCCTGTTCAACTCCGGTGTCGAGAAGCTGCGCGAGCTGGTCCGCGGCGGCGACCTGGGGCGCCTCTACTACCTGGCCGGGTTCCGCACCAACCTGGGGCCCATCCGCAACGACGCCAACGCCGCCTACGACCTGGCCGCGCACGACATCGCCATCTTCAACTGGCTGCTGGGGACCGAGCCGGAGGCGGTCTCGGCCACGGGCGCGGCGTTCATCCAGCCCGACATCGAGGACGTGGTCTTCCTGTCGCTGCGCTACCCCGACGGCGTGCTCGCCAGCGTCCAGGCGAGCTGGCTGGACCCCAAGAAGGTGCGCCAGATCACCGCCGTCGGCTCGATGCGCATGGCGACTTGGGACGACCTGCAGCTCACCGCACCGCTGGCCATCTACGACAAGGGAGCCAGCGCCGAGCAGGGCTACGGCGACTTCGGCGAGTTCCTGCGCCTGTCGACCTGGGACGGCGACATCCGCCTGCCGAAGGTCCGCTCCGAGGAGCCCTTGAAGGCACAGGCGAGGCACTTCCTCGAGGCGGTCAGGGGCAATCCCGTGCGCCGCTCGGACGGCCCCTTCGCCGTCGGGGTGGTGCGCACGCTCGAGGCGGTCGCCGCCTCCATCCGCGCCGGCGGCAGCACCAGGGAGGTGGTCGCGTGAACCCGCTCCGCGAGGCGCGCTCCGCCGCCGTCGGCATCGGCAATGGCGTCAGGGTGCCGTTCGTCGACGCGGCCGCGCAGCAGCGCTCGATCGCGGCCGAGCTGTCCACCGCGATCGAGGAGGTGCTGCTGTCCGCCAAGTTCATCCTCGGCCCGCAGGTGACCGAGTTCGAGCGCGCCTTCGCCGAGTTCATCGGCGTGCGCCACGCGGTCGGGACCGGCTCGGGCCTCGACGCGCTGCGGCTGGCCCTGGCCGCGCTCGACGTCGGCCCCGGCGACCAGGTGATCCTGCCCGTCAACACCTACATCGCCACCGCCCTGGCGGTCAGCGCCGTGGGTGCCCGGCCGGTGCTGGTGGACTGCGACCCGCGCACCTACCAGCTCGACGTCGACCAGGTCGGCCCGGCGATCAGCACCCGGACCAGGGCGATCATCCCGGTCCACCTGACCGGGCAGGCGGCCGACATGGACCCGGTGCTCGACCTCGCCCGCGCCAACGGCCTGCACGTGGTCGAGGACGCCGCCCAGGCCCACGGGGCGAAGTACAAGGGCCGCTCGTGCGGCAAGCTCGGCACCGTCGGCTGCTTCAGCTTCTACCCCTCCAAGAACCTCGGCGCCTGCGGCGACGGCGGCATGCTGACCACCTCCGACGCCGACCTGGCCGAGCGGGTCCGGCGCCTGCGCAACTACGGCGAGAAGGCCAAGTACCACCACGTGGAGAAGGGCCTGAACGCGCGGCTGGACACCATGCAGGCGGCCGTGCTCCTGGTGAAGCTGCGCCACCTGGCCCGCTGGAACGAGGCCAGGGCGCGCCACGCCGAGACCTATCGGAGGCTGCTGGCCGATGCGGGCGACCTCGTCTTCCAGGAGCACGCGCCCTTCTCGAGCCACGTCTACCACCTGTTCGTGGTCGAGACCGCCGAGCGTGACGCGCTGCGCGCCCACCTGTTGGCGGCCGGCATCCAGACCGGGGTGCACTACCCCGTCCCGATCCACCTGCAGCCCGCCTACGCTGACCTCGGCCACAAGCAGGGCGACTTCCCGCGGGCCGAGCGCCTGGCCGGGCGCATGCTCTCGCTGCCGATGTACCCGGAGCTGCGCCCGACCCAGATCGCCGCGGTCGCCGACGAGGTGCGCCGGTACTTCGCGGGCACGGGCCGCTCGTCATGGGGCCGCCGATGAGCGTGTACGATCTCTACTTCCGCCACTTCGGGGAGGTCCGGCACGTGCTCGACGTCGGCTGCGGCCACGGCGAGCTCGGAAGGCGGCGGCCCTCGTCCGGGGTCGCGGTGCACGGCGTCGACCTCGACCCCGGCGCGCTGGCGCTGGCGGCCGGCGCCGAGACCGTGGTCAGGGCGGACCTGGACTCGGGGCCGCTGCCCTACGCCGACCGGAGCTTCGACGGGGTGCTCGCCAAGGACGTCTTCGAGCACCTCATCCGGCCGGAGCGGCTGGCCCGCGAGGTCTGGCGGGTGCTGCGGCCGGGCGGGGTGGTGGTCGCCTCCGTGGTGATGGCCAAGCCGAGGGCCGTCTGGGCCGACTACACCCACGTGCGCGGCTTCACCCGGCGGACCGCGCCGCAGCTGCTCACCGACGCGGGCTTCACCGTCGAGCGGGTGTGGCGCATGGGCGGGGTGCCGCTCTCGCGCCGCCTCGGCTTCGTGGGGCTGGTGCCGCGGCTGTTGTGCCTGCCCGTCGCGAGCCAGCTCTGGGCCGCGAGCTGGGAGCTGCGCGGCCGCAAGCTCGGCCAAGGAGAGGCACGGTGAGCCCGCGGGTGCTGGTGGTCCAGCACGGCTCGCGCGGCGGGGTGGGCCGTTACGAGCTGCTGGTCCGCCGCGCGCTGCGCCCCAGGGACGGGTTCGAGCCGCTGGTGCGCACCATCTCCCGCGGCGCCCCGCAGCGCCGCTTCGTCGAGGCCGCGGGCCGCATGGGCGCGAGCATGGCGGTCCGCCCGGGGCTGGTCCGGTTCTCGGCCAGAGTGCTGTGGGAGGCGCTGCGCTGGCGGCCGGACGTGATCGTCTACACCCACCTGCACCTGGCGCGGCTGCAGCTGGTGGTGCGGCCGCTGCGGCCGCGCGCCCGGGCGCTGGTGGTCGCCTACGGCTACGAGGTCTGGGAGCCGCTGTCGTGGGCCAAGCGCGGCGCCCTGCGGACCTGCGACGCCATCGTGGTGCTGACCCGCTTCGTGGCGCGGCGCATGGACGCGGCCAACGGCGAGGACCACGCGCCGGTGGTGGTCGTCGGGGCGGCACTCTCGGACGACTGGACCCGCGGCGTGGTCCCCCGCCGCGAGCCCACCGGCGGCGGTGCCGTGCTCGCCGTCGCCCGCCTGGAGACGCTCGACCGCGACAAGGGCGTCGACCGGGTGATCGAGGCGTTCCCGCAGGTGCTCGAGAAGCTCCCCACCGCGGTGCTGCGCGTCGTCGGCGACGGCTCCGACCGCCCCCGCCTGCAGGCGCTGGCCCGCTCGCTCGGCGTCGACGAGCGGGTGCGGTTCCTCGGCGCGATCGACGACGCCGCCCTGAAGCGCCTGTACGCCAGCTCCGACCTGCTCGCCCTGCCATCCACCCAGGAGGGCTTCGGCCTGGTCTACCTGGAGGCCATGGCGCACGGGCTGCCCTCGGTGGTGGCCGGGGGCACGGCCGCCTCCGAGGTGGTCGAGCCCGGGGTCACGGGGCTCGCCGTCGACCCCGACGAGCTGCGCGACCTCGCCGACGCCATGGTCCACCTGCTGACCGACCACGAGCTGTGGCGCCGCATCGGCCGCGCCGCGCGCGCGGCCTTCGAGGCGCGCTGGACCGAGGAGGCGTTCGCCGAGCGCCTGCGGGCCACCCTGCTGGACGCCGGATGAGGATCCTGCACGTGGTCGGCAGCCTCGACCCCCGCTACGGCGGCCCGAGCATCCTCGTGCCGCGGATGTGCAGCGCCCTGGCGGCCCGCGGCCACCACGTCGAGCTGCTCACCACCGGCCCGGGCGGCCGTGTCGAGGCAACCGTCGACGACGTGACCGTGGTGCGCCAACGGCTGCACCAGCCGCGGGGCTGGGCCGCGTCGGCGGGCCTCGGGCGCTGGCTGCGGCGCCGGGTGCGCGACTTCGACGTCGTCCACGTCCACAACCTGTACCTGTTCCACACGTGGTGGGCGGCTCGCTGCTGCCGCCGGGCACGGGTGCCGTACGTGATCAGCCCGCACGGCACCCTCGACCCCTGGCACCTCGCCCACCACGCGCGGCGCAAGGCGGTCTACACCTGGCTGCTCGAGGGCCGGGCACTCAGGGGCGCCGCGGCGATGCACTACACCTCGCCCGAGGAGCTGGCCTACGCCGCCCGCCACCTCGGACCGGCGCCGCGCGGGTTCGTGGTGGCACCGGGGGTCGACCGGCCGCCGGTGCGCCGGCTCGCGGACGACGGCGGGCTCGCCGCCCGCCACCCCGAGCTGGCCGGCCGCACGCTGGTGTGCTTCCTCGGTCGCCTCACCGCCAAGAAGCGCCTCGACCTGCTGGTCGAGGCGTTCGCCGAGGTCGCGGCCGCCGACCAGGACGCGCACCTGGTGGTGGCCGGCCCTGACGACGAGGGCGTCGGCGCCGGGGTGCGTGCCCGCGTGGCCGACCTCGGGCTGGCCGGGCGCGTCTCGTTCCTCGGCCTGGTCGCCGGTGCGGCCAAGGCCGCCCTGCTGGGCAGGTCGCGCGTGCTGGTGCTCGCGTCGGAGGACGAGAGCTTCGGCGTCGCCGTCGCGGAGGCCCTGGCCGCCGCCATCCCGGTGGTGGTCTCCGATGGTGTCGCGCTGCACCGCGAGGTCGTCGCGGCCTCGGCCGGCCTGGTCGTGCCGCTCGCCCCAGGCCCGCTGGCGGCGGCCGTGCTCCGCTTCGTGGAGGACCCGGAGCTGGCCGCCCGCTGCGGCGCCAACGGGCGTGCTTGGGCCTGGATGCGGCTGAGCTGGGACCAGGCGGCGACCGGGCTGGAGGGCATCTACCAGCGGGTCGTCGCCGAGGCACGGGCCGGGGCGCGACCATCGGGCGCTCGGCGAGCCCCCACGGCCCCTGCGGACCGGCCCGTCCAGGCACCCGGCACCCCGGCGCTCCCGGCCCCGGTGGCCGGCCCGCCGGCGGCGGGGAAGGTCACCACGCCGTGACCGCGCCCTCCGAGACGCTGCCGGTCCCGCCGGGAGCCGGGACGCCGGCGGCGAAGGTGCCGCTGACGGTGGTGATCTGCGCCCGCAACGAGCAGGAGAACCTGCCTGGCGCCCTGGCCAGCGTGCGCTGGGCCGAGGCGGTGGTGGTGGTCGACTCGCGCTCGCCGGACCGCACCGCCGCCATCGCCATGGAGGCCGGCGCCGGGGTGGTGCAGTTCGACTACCAGGGCCACGGTCCCAAGAAGCAGCAGTGGGCGCTGGAGAACCTCGACTTCCGCACCGGGTGGGTGCTGTTGCTGGCCGCCGACGAGCGCGTGCCTCCGGAGCTGCGGGCGGAGATCGCCGCGGCGCTGCGCGCCGGCGACGCCGACGGCTACTGCCTCGACCGGGAGTTCTGGTTCATGGGCCGCTCGCTGCGCTGCTTCCGGCCGAACTGGGCGTTGCGCCTGTTCAAGCACCGGCTCGCCCGGATGGAGGACCTGGGCCTGCACGACCTGCCCGGCACGGGCGACATCGAGGTCCACGAGCACGCGGTGCTCGACGGTGGACGGATCGGCTACCTGCGCACCCCCCTGCGCCACGACGACGACCGCGGCCTGAGCGCCTGGCTGGAGCGGCACAACCGCTACGCGACCTGGGAGGCCCACCTGTACCGGCGCTTCCGGCGGGAGCCGGTCGGCGTCGGGCCGCTCGGCTTCCTGCGCCTGGACCCGGTGCGCCGCAAGCGGGTGCTGCGGCGCGTCTGGGTGCGGCTGCCGTGCCGGCCGCTGCTGCGCTTCGCCGTCTGGTACGGGCTGCGCCGCGGCTTCCTCGACGGCCGCCAGGGCTTCTACTTCTGCGCCCTGATGTCCTGGTACGAGCTGGCGATCTCGGCCAAGCTCCACGAGCTGGGAGGGGAGACCTCGCATGCGTGAGGCGATCGAGCGGCTGCTGGCCTGCCCCGCCTGCCTGGAGGGGAACCTGGCCGGCCTGCCGCTGCCCCCCGGCGACGGCAAGCTCAGCTGCCGCCGCTGCGGCGAGGTCTACGAGGTCCGCGGCGGCCTGCCGATCCTGCTGCCGCCGAACCCGGCGGAGGTTCACGCGCACGACGAGCTCGACCACTCGCACAAGCGGCGGCAGGCCGGCTGGTTCGACCGGTCGGTGGCCGAGCGCTTCGAGGTCGAGCGGCCCCACGGCGCCCCGCGCGCCTACCGCTGGCTGCTCGGCCACAAGCTCGACCGGGCGGTGGCGCGGTTGCCGCCGCTGGCCGGGGCGACCGTGGTGGACGTCTGCTGCGGCAGCGGCATGGAGGCGGAGTACCTGGCACGCCGTGGGGCGAGGGTGCTCGCGGTCGACCTGTCGGAGGGCGCGGCGCGGCGTGCCCGGGCGCGGGCGGCCCGCTTCGGGCTGGACTACCTGGCGGTGGTCGGCGACGCCGAGTGCCTGCCGGTCCGCTCCGGCACCGCCGACGTGGCCTTCGTCCACGACGGCCTGCACCACCTCGACGACCCGCTCGTGGGGGTGCGGGAGCTGGCGCGGGTGGCGCGCGCCGCGGTGAGCGTCAACGAGCCCGCCGCCGCGGCGCTCACCAGGGCCGCGGTCGGCCTCGGCCTCGCCCTGGAGCGCGAGGAGGCCGGCAACGCCGTCCGCCGCCTGCGCCCTGCCGAGGTCGCGCGGGTGCTGGAGGCGGCCGGCTTCGCCGTCAAGGCCGAGCGCTACCTGCTGTACTACGGCCACGAGCCGGGCCACGGCATGCGCCTGGCCTCCAAGCCGGGGGCGTACGCCGCCTTCCGCCTCGCCGTCGCCGCCGCCAACCTGGCCGCCGGCCAGCTCGGCAACAAGCTCTGCCTCACCGGCGTGCGGCCCCACGCTGCCGGCCGCGGGGTCAGGACCGGCTAGGCGTCGCCGCGCTCGCGGCGCAGGTCGGCGTCGACCATGTCGCGGATGAGCTGCTCGAAGGTGACCTGCGGCTTCCAGCCGAGCCGCTGGCGCGCGCGGGTGGCGTCGCCCACCAGGTGGTCGACCTCGGCCGGGCGCAGCAGGCGCTCCTCGCTGACCACGTGCGGCGACCAGTCGGCGACGCCGACGTGGGCGAAGGCCAGGTCGAGCACGTCGCGGACCGAGTGGCTCTCCCCCGTCGCCACCACGTAGTCGTCGGGCTGTTCCTGCTGCAGCATCAGCCACATCGCCTCGACGTAGTCGCCGGCGAAGCCCCAGTCGCGGCGCGAGTCGAGCGTGCCGAGGCTGATGGTGTCCTGCAGGCCGAGGGCGATGCGGGCGACGCCGCGGCTGATCTTGCGGGTGACGAACTCCACCCCGCGCCGCTCCGACTCGTGGTTGAACAGGATCCCCGAGCAGGCGAACGCCCCGTAGGACTCGCGGTAGTTGACGGTGATGTAGTGGCCGAAGGTCTTGGCCACGCCGTAGGGCGAGCGCGGGTGGAACGGGGTCGTCTCGACCTGCGGCGTCTCGCGCGCCTTGCCGAACATCTCCGAGCTGGACGCCTGGTAGAAACGGACCTGGTCCATCCGGTTGGCGGTGTGGATGCGCAGCGCCTCGAGCACCCGCAGCACGCCGAGGCCGGTGATCTCGCCGGTCAGCTCCGCCTGCTTCCAGGACAGGCTCACGAAGCTGATGGCGCCCAGGTTGTAGACCTCGTCGGGCTGGGCCAGCTCCATGGCCGAGATCAGGCTGGGCAGGTCGGTCAGGTCGCCCTCGATGAGCTGGGCGCTGGGGATGATCCGCTCTACCGTGGCGATCTTGGGGTTGCTCTGCCCGCGGACCAGCCCGTACACGTCGTAGCCCTTGGCGGCCAGGAACTCGCCGAGGTAGAGCCCGTCCTGCCCGGTGATCCCGGTGATCAGCGCCCTGGTCACCGGGGGCCTCCCACGGCCGCGGCGCTGCCGGCACCGGCACGCTCGCCGAGCTGCTCGCGGATCCAGGAGTACGTCTGGGCCAGGCCGTCCTCCAGGCTCACCGCGGGCTCCCAGCCGAGGACCTCGCGCATGCGGCCGATGTCGGCGTTGCGGCCGCGCACGCCCTGCGGCTTGGAGGTGTCGTGGCGCTTGGCGATGCGCTTGCCGGCGATCCGGCTGACGATGTCCACCAGCTCGTTGATCGTGACCATGCGGTCCTGGCCCAGGTTCACGGGGTCGTGGTGGTCGGACTGCATCAGCCGCTGGATGCCCTCGACGCAGTCGGACACGTAGCAGTAGGAGCGGGTCTGCAGCCCGTCGCCCCAGACCTCGATCTCGTCGTGCTCCGCCGCCACGGCGACCTTGCGGCAGATGGCGGCCGGGGACTTCTCGCGGCCGCCGTCCCAGGCCCCGAGCGGCCCGAAGATGTTGTGGAAGCGGACCACGCGGGTGTCCAGGCCGTGGTCCTCGCGGTAGTGGCGGCAGAGGCGCTCGGCCATCAGCTTCTCCCAGCCGTAGCCGTCCTCGGCGTCGGCCGGGTAGGCGTCCTCCTCCCGCAGCGGCACCACCTCGGGCCGGCGTTGCAGGTAGCCGGGGTAGACGCAGGCCGAGGAGGTGTAGAGGAACCGGCTCGCCCCGTTGACCCTGGCCGCGTCCAGCATGTGCGTGTCGATCAGCAGGTTGTCGTGGACGATGGCGGCCTTGTTGCTCTCGATGAAGCCGATGCCGCCCATGTTGGCGGCCAGGTGGTAGATCTGGTCCATCCCCTCGGTGGCCTCCAGGCACGCCTCGCGGCGGCGCAGGTCCAGGAGGCGGAAGTCGGCCGCCCGCGACGGCTCGTGCTCGGGGAGCTTCAGGTCGACCCCGCGTACCCGCCGGCCGAGGCCGGCGAGGTAGCTGGTCAGGTGGTGGCCGATGAAGCCCCCCGCCCCGGTCACCAGCACGGTGGCCTGCTCCGTCATGCTCCCCCCCGGTGGTCGAGACGGCGCCGCGCTCAGACCGGACAAGATGTCATAGAGACTCGATCCTGTCATCTCTGTCAGACGGGTCTGGGTCGCCCTGAACCGTCCGGTTGACCCGCTTGGAGCGGCTGCTCCCCGTTTCGTACAGCTATTTTCCGTGGAAATGCATAGGCATGCTGACGTGCCCGTACGCACAGGGTTGGAGCACAGTTCCTAGAATCCTTGCAGAGAAAACTTGCAAACTCTTTTCGAGAGCTTTGAGTCGTTCAATCCCTCAGGATTTTACCTGGTGAATTCCGGTGCACCGCCGCCGCCGGGTCCAGCTCTGAATCCGGAGGGACCTTGCTTTCCGCGCAGCCACCCGCGGCGGCCGGCACGCTCGTCAGCACGCCCCGCGGCCGCCGCCTCGCGGCGACGCTGGTCCTCGCGGTGCTGCTCACGCTCGCTGGTGGCGTGCTCGCGCCGCCACCGGCGCACGCGACGCCGCTGCCGGACGGCTTCTCGGAGGAGTTCGTCGCCACGGGCTTCCAGATTCCGGTCTCGATACAGTTCTCGCCCGACGGTCGCATCTTCGTGGCCGAGCGCAACGGGCTGATCAAGGTCCTCGACGGGATCGGCGACACCACCCCCGCGGTCTTCGCCGACCTGCGCACCGAGGTCTACTCGTACTACGACCGCGGTCTGCTCGGCTTCGCGCTCGACCCGGGCTTCCCGTCCAACCCGTACGCGCACGTGCTCTACACCTACGACGGGGCCATCGACGGCACCGCGCCGAGGTGGAACGACGAGTGCCCCAACCCGCCCGGGGAGAACGAGGACGGCTGCGTGGCCAGCGGTCGCCTCTCCCGCCTGAGGGTGGAGGGCGACGCGGTCGTCTCCGAGCAGGTGCTGATCAACGACTGGTGCACGCAGTACCCCAGCCACTCCACCGGCGACCTGCGCTTCGGCTCCGACGGGTCCCTGTACGTCTCCGCGGGCGACGGGGCCAGCTTCACCTTCGTGGACTACGGCCAGCGGGGCTCGCCGCGCAACCCGTGCGGCGACCCGCCCGGCGGGCCGGGCGCGGAGCTGGCGCCTCCCGCCTCCGAGGGTGGCGCGATGCGCAGCCAGGACCTGCGCACGAGCGGCGACCCGGTGGGGCTGGACGGCGCCGTGCTGCGGGTCGACCCGGCCACCGGCGCCGGCCTGCCCGACAACCCGCTGGCGGGAAGCGCCGACCCCAACGCCCGCCGGATCGTGGCCTACGGGCTGCGCAACCCGTTCCGGATGACCTTCCGCCCGGGCAGCGACGAGCTCTGGCTCGGCGACGTGGGCTGGACAGGGTTCGAGGAGATCAACCGCATCCAGAGCCCGACCGGGCCGGTGGAGAACTTCGGCTGGCCGTGCTACGAGGGCAACGGCCGCCAGCCCGGCTACGACGGCCCCGACCTCTCCCTCTGCGAGCGCCTCTACGCCCAGCCCGACGCGGTCACCGCGCCCTGGTTCGTCTACACGCGCAACGGCACCGGCATGTCGGGCGAGGGCGAGCGCTGCCTGTCCAACGGGCTCGCCTCGACCTCCGGCGTCGCCTTCTACACCGGCGGCACCTACCCGACCAGCTACCGCGGCTCCCTGTTCTTCGCCGACTACTCGCGGAGCTGCATCTACACCATGCCGGTGGGGACCGACGGCCTGCCGGACCCGGCACGGGCCGAGGCGTTCGCCAGCGCCGACCGACCCGCCTACCTGACGGTGGGTCCCGACGGCAACCTCTGGTACGCCAGCGTCGGCGGCAGCGTGCGGCGCATCGTCTACGCGGGCGGCGGGGTGAACCGGGCGCCGACGGCGGCGCTGAGCGCCACCCCGACCCAAGGTGCCGCCCCGCTGACCGTCCAGTTCGACGGCGGCGGCTCCCGCGACCCGGACGCCGGCGACACCGTCGCCGCCTACGACTGGGACCTCGACGGCGACGGCGGCTACGGCGACGCCGCCGGCCAGCGGCCGACCTGGACCTACCAGCAACCGGGCACCTTCACCGCCGCCCTGCGGGTGACCGACGGCCACGGAGCCCGCTCCGCGCCGGCCACCGTGCGCATCTCCGCGGGCAACACCAGCCCGACCGCCCGCATCATCGCCCCCGCCACCGGGACCCTCTGGCAGCCGGGCGACCCCATCACCTTCGCCGGCAGCGCCGGCGACGCCCAGGACGGCACCCTGCCCGCCGCGAACCTCTCCTGGACGATCACCTTGCAGCACTGCGCCGACGGGGGCGGCTGCCACGCCCACCCGCTGCAGGACCTCACCGGGGTGGCGGGCGGCTCCTTCCCGGCGCCCGACCACGAGTACCCGTCGTACGTCGAGCTGCAGCTCACCGCGACCGACTCCGGCGGGCTCAGCGACAGCGCCACGCTGCGCCTGGACCCGCGCACCGTCGACCTCAGCTTCACCTCCGAGCCGGCCGGGCTGGGCCTGACCGTCGGGCCAGCCAGCCAGGTGACGCCGTTCACCCGCAGGGTGATCGCCGGCTCGCGCAACTCCGTCAGCGCGCCCACCCCGCAGACCCTCGCAGGCACCGACTACCAGTTCGCCTCCTGGTCCGACGGCGGCGCCGCCAGCCACGACCTCACCGCCCCGACCAGCGCGGCCACCTACACCGCGCGCTACCGCCAGCCGGACCAGCCCGCGCCGCAGGCCGTCACCGTGGCCGCCACGGTGGGCGTGCCGAGCGTCCCGCTCGGCGGCGGCGCCCGCATCGGCGGCGCGGTGACGCCAGCCTCGCCGGGCGAGACGGTCGCGCTCGACACCTGGAGCGGCGGCGCCTGGCGGCAGCTGCGCACCACCCGGCTCGACCAGGCCGGCGCCTTCGCCTTCACGGTGACACCGAGCGCCACCGGGTCCATCGGCTTCCGGGTCCGCAAGCTGCCGGGGAACGCCTCGGCCGGCGGCAACGGCGCCAGCCTGACCCTCAAGGTCTACCGGACGGTGATCGCCGGCATCCGTATCGTCGGTCCCGGGCTCAACGGCGAGTACCTCGAACTGCGCAACACCGGCACCACCGACGTCAACCTCGGCACCTGGACGGTCCACCACAGCCGTCTCGGCTGGACGCTGCACCTGCGGCCCTACGTGTTGCGGGCTGGTGCGAGGGTGCGCGTCTACTCGGGCGGCGGTGTCAGCGGGAACGGGCGCCTGTTCCTCAACCGGCGCATCTCGGTGTGGCGCTCCAGCCGCGGCGGCGACCTGATCCAGATCAAGGACGGCTACCGGCAGGTGGCGGCGGTGTACCGCTACACGCGCTGAGAGGCCGGCGCGCGCGCCCGCGGCCCACACGCCCGGCGGCCAGGGCGCGCGCTCGGGCCGTCCGGCCTGTAGGACGGCCCAGGCGGCGAGGAGCGATTCCCTTCGCTCCTCGCCGCCGCCGGGGTTATCGATCCGGGGCGGGGCCCGAACGCAGTACGTCCTCCTCGGCGGGGACCGGGCCGACCAGGCGCACGGGGTTGCCGGCGGCGACGGTGCGGTCGGGCACGTCGCGGGCGACCACGGCGCCGGCGGCGACCAGTGCCTCGCGTCCGACGGTCACGCCGGGGAGGACCACCGCGCCGGCGCCGAGCCGGCAGCCCCAGCGCAGCACCGGTCCCACCAGGTTCTGCCGCACCCCGGCACGGCGGTGCAGCATGCGCGCGTCGTTGGCGGTGACGCAGCCGGGCCCGACGAACGCGTAGTCCTCCACCACGGTCAGGCCGGCGAGGTGGGCCTGCGTCTCGACCAGGACGTGGTCGCCGATGCGGATGCGCTCCTCGACGGTGGCGGCGGTGCCCAGGACGCTCTCCTCCCCCACCTCGGTGTCCTCCCGCACCACCACGTGGTGACCCGTCTGCGTGCCGGCGCCCAGGCGCACGCCGCTGTAGAGCACGGTCCCGGAGCGGACCAGGCAACCGGGACCGATCACCACCGGCCGGCGCTCGCCCGAGCGGGTCGGGTGGCAGATGTCGACGCCCGCCTCCACCACCGCGTCCGCCGCCAGTACCAGCCACCCCGCCGCCACGCAGCGCTCCAGGTCGCCCGGGGTCCCGATCACGGCACCCTCCGGACGCGCTTGTAGCGGGCACTGTGCTGCTCGCCGGCGGCGATCTCGACCTTGACCGGCACCTTGAAGGGGGCCAGGCGGCCGCCGCAGAAGGCGCGCATGCGCCGCTTGAAGGCGACCGCCTCCTCCGGGTGGTCGAGCGTCACCCGCGCGACCACCACCTGCCCGGTGATCGGGCTGGGCTCGCCCCGCACCACCGCGTCGCGGACGCCGTCCATGTCGAGCAGCACGCTCTCCACCTCGGCCGGGTAGACCTTGAGCCCGCCGACGTTCACCACCTCGGAGCGGCGCCCGAGGAAGCGCAGCCACTCGCCGTCCGTCTCGACCAGGTCGCCGGTGTCCAGCCAGCCGTCCGCGTCGAACGGGCTCGGGTGATTGAGGTAACCGAGCATGGCCGAGCGCGCCCGGATCCGCAGGGTGCCGTCGACCACCTTGGTCTCGAAGCCCTCGCCGCCGACCCTGACCCACAGCGACGAGGAGTCGCGCGACTTGGCGCGCAGGATGCCGACCTCGCTGAGGCCGTACGTCTGGGTCAGGGCGACCCCGGGCAGGACCTCGCCGAGGCGCTCCAGGGTGCTCTGCGGCATCACCTCGGTCCCGTAGGTGACCCGCCGCAGCGACGACAGGTCGTGGCGCGCCCACGCCTCGGAGATGAGCAGCAGGTTCAGGAACGTCGGGGAGGTCGGCAGCAGCTCGACCCGGTGGCGCGCGACCGCCGCGCAGACCACCTCGGGGTCGCGCTCGTCGACCGAGACCACCGTGCCGCCGCTGGCCAGCACGTGGAACAGCGTGTTCAGCCCGCCGATGTGGTCGAGCAGCAGGAACGCCAGGGTGCGCTGGCCGGCCCTGGCCGTCTGGAACTTCTCCAGCAGCACCGCGAGGTCGTGCAGGGCGGCCTTGGCCACGCCGGTGGAGCCGGAGGAGAACAGCACCAGCCCGGGGTGCCCGCCGGCGACCAGCGCGCGGGTCAGCTCGTGGCACGGCCCGCCCGGCGCCGGTCCGGGAAGGACCTTCCACTCCTCCTCGGGGCTGGCGAGCACGCGCTCGCCGACCTCGGCGACCTGCAGGAACCCGGCGCGCTCGCCGAGCACGGCGCCGGTCAGGGGCACCACCACGGCGGCCCGGTCGACCAGGGCGAGCAGCATCGCGACGGCGTGCGGCGCGTAGTCGGCCTCGAGCGAGACGACCCGTCCAGGGCCGACGCCGTAGGCGTCGAGCGCCCGCCCCGCCTCGTCCCAGAGGGCGAGCAGGTCGGCGTGGCTGTAGCCGGCGTCGCGCCAGACCATCGCCTCGGCACCGGCCTTGGCGACCATGCGGGCCCGCAGCCAGTCCAGGCTTCCCATCAGGCGCCTCCGAGGTAGACGACCTGACCGGTGACGAGGCCGCTCTCCCGCCGGGCGAAGAACTCCACCACGTTGGCCACGTCGGCGAAGGTGCCGCGGCGCTTGACGGCCTGGCCCTGGACGATGCGCTCGACGCGGTCGGCGGGGACGCCGCGGAGCAGGTCGGTGTCGACCGGGCCGGGACCGACCACGTTGACGGTGATGCCGAGCGGGCCGAGCTCGCGCGCCAGCACCTGGCTGAAGGTGACCACCGCGCTCTTGGAGGCGGCGTAGAACGCCTCGCCCTCCAGCCGCAGCGGCACCGCCACGGTGCCGAGGTTGACGATGCGGCCGTAGCGGCGGCGCATCATCAGCTTGGCCGCCTCGCGGCAGACCAGCGCCGTGCCGCGGAAGTTGACGGCCATGATGCGGTCGGCGGTGGTGGTCGGGGTCAGCAGGGCGGCGTTCATGGCGGCCACGCCGGCGTTGTTGACCACCACGTCGAGCCGGCCGTGGCGCCGGGCCACCGCGCGCAGCAGCCCCTTCACGTCCCGCTCACTGGAGACGTCGGCGAGGTGGTGCTCGTAGCCGTCCGCCTGCCAGCCGGCCGGCTGACGGCTGCAGCCGACCACCCGCGCGCCCCGCCCGACGAAGCGCTCCGCCAGGTAGCGTCCGATGCCGCGGCGCGCCCCGGTGACGAGCACCACCTCCTCGCTCGCCTCAGGCATCCGCGTGCAGCAGGTCGAGCGCGTAGTCGGCGAGCGAGCCGACGGTGCGGAAGGGGCTGTGCCGGGCCGAGACGGCCCGGTCGTCGCCGATGGTGAGCTCGGCGCCGGTCTCGTCCTCGAGCGCCTGCTCCACGTCGACCAGCAGGTTGACCAGCCCGAGCGAGTCGAGCAGGCCCTCGTCGCCGAGCAGCGCGGTCTCCTCGGTGACCTGGCTCCCCGGGGCAAGGCCCGGCGGTGCCAGCTCCGCGAGCCGCTCGGCGATCAGCTCGATCAGCGCCTCCCGTTCCATGCTCCCCCCTTGGCGTCGTGCGGCGGCACGACCGAGCACCATGCCACAACGTCTCGAACTTGTCATCTAGGACACACGGCGCTGGTCGGTCAGCAGTCCAGGCCGCCGCGCGGCGAGCCGTTACCATGCCTAGCGACGGCCCCGAGCACCCGAGGAGTGATCTCCCTGACCGAGCCCCGCATCCCCCTCGTCGACCTGCGCGCCGCGCACGCACGCCTGCGCGCCGAGCTGGACGCGGCCGTGGCGAGGGTGGTCGAGCAGGGGCGCTTCATCATGGGGCCCGAGGTGGCCGCCTTCGAGGAGGAGTTCGCGGCCTTCTGCGGCGCCCGCCGCGCGGTCGGGGTCGCCTCGGGCACCGCGGCGCTGCACCTGGCGCTGCGCGCCCTCGGGGTGGGGCAGGGGGACGAGGTGGTGACCGTGGCCCACACCTTCGCGGCCACCGCCGAGGCGATCGGGCACGCCGGCGCCCGGCCCCGCTTCGTCGACGTGGACGAGGCCACCGGCGGCATGGACCCCAAGGCGCTGGAGGGCGCGCTCGACGGCGCCGCGGCGGTGATCCCGGTCCACCTCTACGGCCTGCCCGTGGACATGGCGGCCGTCGGGGCGACGGCCCGCGACGCGGGCGTGCCGGTGCTCGAGGACGCCGCCCAGGCCCACGGGGCCAGCGCCGTGATGGCGGCGCGGACGCCGCCGCGGCGGGCCGGGACGCTCGGCCAGATCGCCGCCTTCAGCTTCTTCCCGGCCAAGAACCTCGGCGCCTTCGGCGACGCCGGCGCGGTCACCACCGACGACGACGACCTCGCCGACCGGGTGGCCAGGCTGCGCAACCACGGCCGCGTCTCCAAGTACGAGTACGCCGAGGAGGGCTTCGGGGAGCGCCTCGACGCCCTCCAGGCGGCCGTCCTGCGGGTGCGCCTGGCCGACCTGGAGGCCGCCAACGCCTCCAGGGCCCGCCTTGCCGCCCGCTACCAGCGGGAGCTGGCCGGCGTCGGCGACCTGGTGCTGCCGCCACACCCCGACGGGCGCCGCAGCGCCTGGCACCTCTACGTGGTGCGCAGCGCCGAGCGCGACGCCCTGCTCGCCCGCCTCGGCGCGGCCGGCGTCGAGGCCGGGGTGCACTTCCCCGTGCCGCTCCACCTGCAGCCGGCCTGGCGTCACCTCGGCCACGCCCGCGGCGACCTGCCGGTCACCGAGGCCTGGGCGGCCGAGTGCCTGTCCCTGCCGCTCTACCCCGAGCTGGACGAGGCCGCGCAGGACCGGGTGGTCGCGGCGGTGCGGGCCTTCTTCGCGGAATCGGGGTGAGCGCGCTGGCCACCTCCCCCCCGTCCGCCCGGCCGCTGGCGCGCCCGGCAGCTCCCGGCCTGCAACAATGGAGCGACCCGTGAGGCGCCGGCCGGGCGCGCCCGACCGAGGCGCCAGGTTGGCGGGCGAGCGGAGCAGGGTAGGAAGCGGTGAGGGGACGGCGCCGAGCGGATGACCGGAGCAGGCGTGCGGGACGAGCGGACCGGTGTGACCGGCGGGCTGGTGAGCGTGGTCGTGCCGGCGCACAACGAGGAGGCCACCGTCGGCATCTTCGTGGAGCGCACCGCCAAGGCGTTCGCCCAGATCGGCCGGCCGTGGGAGCTGGTCTACGTCGACGACGGCTCCACCGACGCGACCGCCGCCAGGGTGCTGGCCGCCGCCGACGCCGAGCCGCGCGTCCGCCTGGTGCGCCAGCGCCGCAACCTGGGCCTGACCGAGGCGCTGAACCGTGGCTTCCGCGAGGCGAAGGGCGAGATCATCGTCTTCCTGCCGGCAGACCTCGAGTCCGACCCCCAGGTCGACGTCCCGCTGCTGCTCGACAAGCTCGACCAGGGCTACGACGTGGTCGCCGGCTGGCGCCAGGGGCGGCGGGACGGCAAGCGCTTCGCCTCCAAGCTGGCCAACCTCGTCTGCCGCGCCCTGTTCGGCCTGGACGTGCACGACCTGAACTGGATCAAGGCGTTCCGGCGGGAGGTCACCGACGCGCTCGCGATGCGCTCCTCATGGCACCGCTACATCCTGGTGATGGCGCAGAACGAGGGCTTTCGCATCGGCGAGGTCAAGGTCCCCTACCAGGCCAGGCGCAGCGGCCGCTCCAAGTTCGGCTTCTCGCGCCTGCCGGTGTCGTTCATCGACGTCGTCACCCTCAAGTTCCTGCTCACCTTCCAGCGCAAGCCGATCATCTTCTTCGGCGCGGTCGGCCTGGGCATGATCGGCGTCGGCACCGCGCTGTGGGCCTACCTGATCTGGTCGTACCTCTCCACCCACACCCAGTACCGCCCGCTCATGCTGGTCGCGGGCATCGCCCTGCTCGCCGGGCTGCTGGTGATCCTGGTCGGCTTCCTGGCCGAGCTGGTGGTGAACGTCTCCGAGCGGGTCGAGCGCCTCGAGCGCCGGCTCACCGACACGAGCCGGCGTTGAGCACCACGGCGGCACCGCGGGCGGGGACGGCGGCCCCTGCCGGCGGCGTGACCGCCGTCCAGGCCCGTGGGCGCAAGGCCCACCCGTCGCGCTGGTGGCTCGGGGTCGCGCTGGCCGCGGTGCTCGCCTGGGTCGTGTTCACCTGGCCGCTGACCCTGCACCCGGACCACTTCTGGACCATGAAGGGCAACCAGGCGGTGCGTGACCAGCCCAACTTCGTCTCGCGCCCGGGCGCCTTGGTCAGCGGCGACCACATGCAGAACGTCTTCATCCAGTCGGTGGTCATCGACAACGTGCGCGAGCTGCGCAACCCCTACCTGGACCTGCGCGAGGGCGTGGTGGGCCTGGCGCCGTTGCGCACCACCTCGCTCGACCTGCCGTGGACCCCGCTGGTGGCGCTGCTGTGGCCGCTGCTCGGGCTGGTGCCCGCCTACAACCTGACCCTGCTGCTCGCCTCGGTGGCCACCGCGCTGGCGGCCTTCGGCTGGCTGCGGCGGCAGCTGCGCTGGCCGCTGGTCGCCGCCGCCGGGGCGCTCGCCTACGCCTGCATGCCCCACCGGATGTTCCAGCTCACCAGCCACTTCAACGCCGTGCTGTGGTGGGCGTTCCCGGCCGTGCTGTGGGCGTTCGACGTCATGGTCGAGCGCCACCGGGCCCAGCGGCGCTGGTGGGCGCCGGCGCTCGGGCTGGTCGCGGTGGTGCTGACGGTCGCGGTGAGCGGCGAGTACCACCTCGCCCTGTACGTCACCGCGCTGCTCGTCTTCGTGGCGCTGTGGGCGCTGTGGGCGGCGCGGGCCACGCGGCGGCCGCTGCCGCTGCTGCCCGCGGCGGTCGCGGTGGCCGCGGTGGCCGCCGGGGCGACCTACTCGGTGCTCGCCTTCCGCTACGCCTTCAAGGGCGCCGTCTCCGGCGAGAACGGCGACTACGAGCAGGTCGTCCTGTACGCGCCGGAGTCGGTCCTCGCGCTGATCCGCAAGAGCTTCGGCACCCAGGGCGAAGGGCTCGTGTACGTGGGCCTCGGGCTGGCGCTGCTCGCCGCGGCCGGGTTCGCGCTGGTGGTGGCGCGGCGCCGGCCGGCCACGCTGGTCTACGCGGCGCTGGCCGTGCCGCTGCTGATGCTCACCTACGGACCGCGCGCGGACGTCGGCCCGTTCCGGCCCTACCGCTTCCTCTTCGACCACCTGCCCTTCCTGTCGATGCAGCGGGTGCCCGAGCGGCTCATGGTGGTCACCGCCCTGGTGCTCGTGCTGCTCGCCGCGATCGCCGTCGAGGAGCTGGGCCGGCGCTGGCTCGAGCGGATGGAGTTCGCCAGGGCGACCGCGCCGGGCAACCCGGTCGCCGACGCGCTCGCGGGCGGCGCGGCCGCGACGGTGGCGGTCGGCGACGACGGACGCGAGCGCCCCGCAGCCGGCGACGGCGGGCCAGCGACCGCCACCGGGTCGGCGGACCCGCAAGACGGCCCGCCCGAGGGCGGGCAGGGCGGCGACGGCTCGGGCGAGCCGCACGGCGAGGGCGGCGAGGCGGCCACGGCCGGTGCCGGCGCCGACGAGGCCGCCATGCGCGAGCAGCCGGCCTGGCTGCGGAAGGTGGTGACAGAGGCGGCACCGGCGGCAGCGGAGGAGGCCGCCGGGCCGCTGCGCCCGGCGGCGCGTCGCGGCGTCGAGGCGCTCGCGGAGCGCTGGCCCCGGATCTGGTTCGTGCTGGCCTGGTGGGACCGTGCGCCGCTGACCCGGCCGAGCCGGGTCGCGGCCGGCGTGCTCGTCCTGGTCACGCTGCTGCTGCTGGCCGACTACCGGGTGTCGGAGAACCGCCTGCAGCCCGGCCTGGCGAACAACAAGGTGGTGACCACCATGCGCAAGGCCGGCGACGACGCCGGCCCGGTGCTCGGCATCCCCGCGCTGAAGCCCACCATCACCTGGAACTCGGCCACCACCTACCTGGCCGCCCAGAGCCGCAGGCGCTCGCTGAACGCCTACAACCAGACGCCCGCCCGCTGGCTCGAGGACCGCATGGACCGGCTCGCCGGCCTCAACCGCGGCCTGGTCGACCCCGACGCCCTGGCGGTCCTGCGCATCACCGGCACCCGCCAGGTGGTGGTGGTCGACGAGCCCAGGGTGTTCGCGCCGGGGCAGTGGCAGGAGGTGGTGGACCGGCTGGTCGCCTCGGGCGCCTTCCGGCTGGTGGTCAGGGACGGCCCGCTCGCCCTGCTGGAGGTCACCGGGGCGCAGCAGCCCAGCTCCGGCGGCAACCGCCCCAACTCCGGCTTCGACCCGGTCACTCAGGTGTAGAGCCGGCCGGCTGGCGGGCGGCGCGGCCGCGGTCGAGGAGCTGCATCACGCCAGCGCCGGCCAGCTCGACCAGCATCATCCACAGGCGCGACAGGAGCGCGACCGCCAGCGCCGCGCCGGCCGGCATGATCTGCACCAGGGCGACGGTCAGCACGCCCTCGCGCACGCCGAGCCCCGCCGGGGTGACCAGGCTGAGGAAGCCGATCGCGTAGGCGGCGGCGTAGGCCGCCACGGCCAGCGGGACCTGGGCCGCCGCGAGCGGGCGGAGGCTGTGGATCAGCAGGGCGAAGGCCAGCCCCGTGACCACCCAGTAGAGCCCGTAGCCGGCGGCCAGCGCGGCGGCCGTGCCCGGGGAGGGCGCCAGCTCGCCCGCCCCGACCTCGGGATAGCGGCGGCGCAGCAGCGCGGCCAGCCGGTGCCGCAGCGCCACCGCCAGCACCGCCGCCAGGGCCACGGCGAGCCCGCCGAGCCCCGCCGCCAGTCCCAGGCGGGCCTTGCCGGCGACCAGGACCGGCAGCCCGGTCAGCAGGGCGGTGCCGACGGAGAGGAGCTGCGCCAGGGTCATCACCGCCAGAGTGGTCCGCCGGGGCACGCCCTCCCGGCGGGCCAGCTCCACCGCGCCGACGAAGCTCCACACGTTGCCGGGCACGTACCGGGCCAGGTTGCTGGCGAACCAGATGCGCATCCCGCGCGCGAGGCGCAGCCCCGCGGCCCGGCGCAGGGCCGCGGCCCACAACGCGGCGACCATCGCGTAGGAAACCGCGAGCACGACGGTGGCGAGCGCCAAATAGCCCGGGTCGGGATCCCATTTGCGGGCGGTAACGTCCCGCCAGCGCGCCGCCAGGGCGATACCAAAAAAGGTCAACACCGCCACGGCCACCGCCACGGTGCGCCAGCGAGAACGACCCGAACCTGTCGGGCCGAAGGGACTCACGCCCACAATGCAGACACTCCTTTGAGAACGTCCCGGCATCGTAGCCGAGGTCCGACGTTGCCTGCGGCAATCACTTTCGACTACCGTTTGCCGTGCAGGGAGCGTGCCGGACGGGGGCCCGGATGCAACAAGCGTGCCCGAAGCCACGCTAGACGGCCTTTCGGGGTGACGGGACGCTTATGCCGGTCCACGGGCACGCTTTGGACGCAGGGGTCGTTTTCCTGAGGAGGAACCCACGCTGATGGCAGTGAAGGTCGTCCACGTGTCCGACATTTCTGGCAAGGAGGCTGACGAGCAGGAACTCGGTAAGCTCGTGATCCACGAGCACCCCGACTACGCCGACCTACCGGTGACACTGGAAGTCCTTCCGGAGGAGGTCGAAGGGCTCAGCAGCTCCAACCGTTTCGTCACGGTCGAGTACTTCCAGCCCGGCGCCCGCAAAGGACAGCGCGTGACCGTCGGACTCGACGATTTCAACCTGCTGGCCAATCCGGGCGCGATGGACTCCGCCATCCAGGATGCCCTGATCGACAAGCACCGCAGCCGGCCGCGGAGCACCGGCGAAAGCGGCTCGCGGCGCGCCAAGATCAACTACGCGACCCTCGAACACGCCGGCGAGCCGCACCGCGGCCGCATCACCGAGGCCGAGAAGGAAATCGTCCGGAACAATCTCGACAAGGTGAACCAGCGCCTGCGCGAGAGCGGCAAGCGGGAGATCGTCCCCGGCGACTCCGAGATGAAGCAGCGTTACGGCCTGTAACCGGCCGCAGGCAGAGGACGGGTGAGGAGGTGCCGGTCCTGGTCGGCACCTCCGGCTGGCAGTACCGCGACTGGCGAGGCCGCTTCTACCCGGAGACGCTGCCGCAGCGCGCCTGGCTGGAGCACTACGCCAGCCACTTCGCGACGGTCGAGTCCAACAACGCCTTCTACCGCCTGCCCGAGCCGAGCACCTTCGCGGGCTGGGCCGGGCGCACCCCCGGCGACTTCGTCATGGCCGTCAAGGCCAGCCGCTTCCTCACCCACCTGCGCCGCCTGCGCGAGCCCGAGGAGCCGGTCCGCCGCCTGCTCGACCACGCCGGCCATCTCGGTGCCAAGCTCGGCCCGGTCCTGCTGCAGCTCCCCCCGACCCTGCGGGCCGACCCCGACAGCCTCGACCGCTGCCTGGGCTGCTTCCCCCAGCCGCTCCAGGTCGCCGTCGAGCCACGCCACCCGAGCTGGTTCTCCGACGAGGTCCGGGCGCTGCTGACCGCGCGGGGCGCCGCCCTCTGCCTGGCCGACTCCGGCGGGCCGCTCACCCCCATGTGGCGCACCGCCGACTGGGCCTACCTCCGCTTCCACCACGGCACCGCCGCGCCGCCGCCGTGCTACGGCCGCACCGCCCTTGCCACCTGGGCCGCCCGCCTGGCCGAGCTGTGGGGACCGGCCGCCACCGTCTACGCGTACTTCAACAACGACCCGGTTGGCTGCGCCGTCCGCGACGCCCACCTATTCGCCCTGGCCGCCGCGCGCGCCGGGCTCTCCCCCACCCGCACGCCCTCCGGCACCGCGGCCGGATGAGCGGGCACCCCGGTGCCCCCGCCGGCCGCTGGCCGACGCCGTGGCCGGCGGTGAACGAGCTGGTGGAGCGGTTGCGTGACGGGGTGACGGCCGCCCTCGGCGGGCGGCTGGTCGGGCTCTACCTGAGCGGCTCGCTGGCCGCAGGCGACTTCGACCCGTCCTCGAGCGACCTCGACTTCGTGGCCGCGATCACCGAGGAGCTGCCGCCCGACCTGGTCGCCGCCGTCGGCGGCGTCCACGCGGAGCTGGCCGCGAGCGGCCTGCCCTTCAGCGACCACCTGGAGGGCTCCTACATCCCGTTGCGCGCCCTGCGCCGCTACGACCCGGCCGACGCGCACCACCCGACCATCGGCGCGGACTGGGCCTACGGGGTGGGCCGGCACGGCCCGGACGGCGTCCTCAACCGCGCCATCCTGCGCGAGCACGGCGTGGTGGTGCTCGGTCCCGACCCGGCGACGCTGGTCGACCCGGTCGGCCCGGACGAGCTGCGTGCCGCGGTCCGCGCCCTGCTGCGGGAGTTCTGGGCCGCCCAGGACGAGCGCTCCTCCTGGCTACGCACGCGCGACTACCAGGCCTTCGCCGTGCTGAGCATGTGCCGGGCGCTCCATGCGCTCGAACGCGGCCGGCTGGTGTCCAAGCCGGTCGCGGCTGCCTGGGCACGGGACCGTCTGGGCCCGCCCTGGGCGGCGTTGATCGACCGTGCCCTGGTGTGGCGCCGGGACCGCCGTGCCGACGACGCCGCCCTGCCCGAGACGATCGCGTTCGTGCGCTTCACCCTCGACCGGGCCGGTCGCGGCCTCCCGTAGCGCGGCCCGTCACGGCGGGCAGGTAGGTCGCCCTCCTACAGCCCCAGCGACCTGCCGATCAGGATGCGCATGACCTCGCTGGTCCCCTCGCCGATCTCGAGGACCTTGGCGTCCCGGTAGAAGCGCGCCACCGGGAACTCGTTGACGTAGCCGTAGCCGCCATGCACCTGGACCGCCTCGCGGGCGGAGGTCACCGCGGCCTCGGAAGCGTACAGCTTGGCGATCGCGGCCTCCTTGGCGAACGGCTGCCCGGCCGTCAGCTTGGCCGCGGCGTGGTACCAGGCCAGCCGGGCGGTGTGGGCGCGCAGCTCCATGTCGGCGATCTTGAACGCGACTGCCTGGAACGCCGCGATCGGCCGGCCGAACGCGTGGCGCTCGCGGGCGTACTTGACGCACTCGTCCACGCAGCCCCGGCACAGCCCGGTGGCCAGGGCGGCGATGGCGATGCGGCCCTCCTCGAGCGTGCGCAGGAAGTTGGCCAGGCCGCTGCCCCGCTCGCCCAGGGTGTTGGCCAGCGGCACGCGGCAGCCGTCGAACACCAGCTCGCGCGTGTCCGAGGCGTGCCAGCCGACCTTGGAGTAGCCGCGGCCGAGGGTGAACCCGGGCGTGCCCAGCGGCACCACGATGTTGGTCACCTCCGGCCGGCCGTCTGGCCGGGTGCCGGTGGCGGCGGCGATCGTGGCGAGGGCCGAGCGCCGCAGGCCGGCGTTGGTGATGAACGCCTTGGTGCCGTCGATCACCCACTCGTCGCCGTCCTGCCGCGCCCGGGTGCGCACCGCGCCGGCGTCGGAGCCGCCGCCGGGCTCGGTCAGCCCGAAGGCGGCCAGCTGCTCCCCGGAGGCGAGCCCAGGCAGCCAGCGACGCCGCTGCTCCTCGCTGCCGAAGCGCCAGATCGGCATGGCCCCCAGCCCGACCCCGGCCTCGAGGGTGATCGCCACCGACGAGTCGACCCTGGCCAGCTCCTCGATGGCCAGGCAGAGGGTCAGGTAGTCGGCGCCCATGCCGCCGTACTCCTCGGGGAAGGGCAGCCCGAACAGGCCCATCCCGGCCATCTGGTCGAGGACCTCCTCGTCCAGCTCCTCGGCACGGTCCATGGCCTCGGCTCGTGGCGCGACCACGGTCTGGGCGAACTCGTGGACGATCTTGCGGAACTCTTCCTGTTCGGGCGTCAGCGTGAAGTCCATTCCTGCTCCCTCGTGGGGCGGCGTCGTTGCCGGCGCTTCTGGCGCTCGCCGCCATGCTAGCCGGCCCCGCCGTGACCCATGTCGAGATCCCGCCAAGGCGACCCGGAGCCCAAGCAGGGATCCCGCCGCAGCCACCGAAGGCCCAGCTGGATCCCGCCAAGGCGACCCGGGGCCCAAACAGGGATCCCGCCGCAGTACCCGATGGGGGGCTTCCGGGGGGGAGCTGTCCTCGGGCTCCCCCCCGGATCAATCAGGGCCTGTACTCCAGGCCGAGCAGGGCGAGGTCGTCGAAGCGGCGGCCGGCGCTGTGCCGGTCGGCCGTGGCGACCAGCTCGTCGAGGGCGTTGTCGAGCGAGGCGCCGCGCAGCGCCCGCTCCAGCAGGCCGCTGTCGATGAAGCGGCCCCGGGCGTCGCGCACCTCGACCAGCCCGTCGGTGTAGCAGACCAGCCGCTGGCCGGCCCGCAGCGTGCTCTGCGACTCGAAGGCGCGGGTGCCGAGCCCCAGCGGCGCCCCCACCCGGGTGACGCGCGGACCGGTCCCGAGCGGGAAGGGATGGCCGGCCGAGGCGAGCACCACCCGGCCGTTGCTGTAGGCACGGCCGACCAGGGCGGTGACGAAGTCCTCGTCGCCGCCCTCGCGCGCGACCAGCCGGTCGAGGCGGCTGAGGATGCGGGCCGGCCCGACGCCCTCGCCGGCCAGCGTGCGGAAGGCGCCCTTGAGCACCGACGCCAGCGAGCTGGCCTCCAGGCCCTTGCCGCGCGCGTCGGCCAGGATGAAGGCGATGCCCTTGCCGTCCCCGACCTCGACCACGTCGTAGAAGTCGCCGCCGATCTGCGCCAGCCCGCTGGCCGACTGGTAGCGCACCCCGACCTGCCAGCCGGAGATCCAGCCGGGCGGGGTGGTCAGCAGCAGCGCCTGGACCCGTTCGAGCACCTCGGCCTGGGCGCGGGCACGCTCCGAGCCGGAGATGGCACGGGCGCCGAGGCTGGCGAACTGCTGCGAGGCCTCCAGCTCCTGCTCGGACAGGCGCGGGTCGGGGCGGCGCCAGGCCAGCGCGATGGTGCCGGTCTGGCCCCCGGACGCGTCGATCAGCGGCAGCCACAGCACGCTGCCGAGGCCGCGCGCCTCCAGCATGGTCGCCTCCGGCGCGATCAGGGAGCGGACGCTGGCCTGGAAGGGCCGGGCGGTGAAGGCGGCGGGCAGGGTGGCGCTGGCCAGCCGGCTGGGCAGCGGCGGGACGTGCTGCTCGCGGTGCTCGGCCACCAGCAGCATGCGGTCGCCCTGGCGCCGGTACACGGCGGCGGCGTCGGCCGCGTACAGCGTCCTGGCCGAGCGGGCGAGCAGCTCGTACGCCTCCTCGGGCTCGACGCCGGCGACCAGGGAGACGGCCAGCTTGACGGTGTCGGCCGAGCGCTCCAGCGCGGACTGCTCGCGCTGGAGCACGCCCCAGTTGACCAGCGCGATCCCGGTGCCGACCGCGATCAGCGCCAGGCGCAGCCCCCATTCGGCGGTGGCCAGCCCGCCGGCGTGCACGCCGAGCAGCGCGCCGGTTGCCAGGGCGACCACCCCGGCGGCGACCACCTGGCGCCGGTCCGAGGAGAGCCGGCTGGCCAGCAGCGGCGCCAGGACCAGGAACCCGGCCGCCGACAGCCGCCCGACGGTCAGGTCGACGGCCACCACCGCAACGACCACCGCGTACGGCAGCAGCCAGCCGCGCGGCGGGCCGGGCACGGCCTCCCTGAACCGGCGTGAGGGCTTCGACGCCTGCATCGCATCGACGCCCTCACCCTGGTCCATCTGGGCTACCGCCTTCGGCTCCATGAGGTCCCGGCCCCGGTCCTGGCGAGGGCTGCAGCCTTCGGCTCCAAGAGCCCCATGACCCGCCCACCCGCTGCTTGGCTCGTAGCGCGTACCCTGCACGACCGGCGACGCCGGCACAAGACCGGCATCGCGGCAAGCGCAGCCGCCTCGGCCTCGACGCTCACGGGCATGGGTACGATGACCGCGCTCGACAACCGCGGAGTCGCCCCGCCGGGGCCAGACGAAAGGGCTACGCAATGCGCACCCTCGTGACCGGTGGTGCCGGGTTCATCGGCTCAGCGCTGGTCGACCGCCTCGTGGTCGAGGGCCACGAGGTGGTCGTGCTCGACGACCTGTCGAGCGGCAGGCTGGAGAACCTGGCCGACGCGCTGTCCACCGGCCACGCCGACCACGTCGAGGTGGACCTCGCCGGGCCTGAGCTCACGGGGGTGGTGGCCGAGGCGCGACCGGAGGTGGTCTTCCACCTCGCCGCCCAGATCGACGTCCGCCGCAGCGTGGCCGACCCGGCGGCCGACGCGCGCATCAACGTGCTCGGCTCGGTCGCCCTGGCCAAGGCGGCCGCCGACCAGGGCGCGCGGCGGCTGGTCTTCGCCGGCTCCGGCGGCACCGCCTACGGCGAGCCCGACCCCGCCGACCTCCCGGTCGACGAGGACTACCCGCCCCGCGCCACCAGCCCCTACGGCGTGGCCAAGCGCGCGGTGGAGGACTACCTCACCAGCTTCACCGCCCTGTACGGGCTCGAGTCGGTGAGCCTGCGCCTCGGCAACGTCTACGGGCCGCGCCAGGACCCCAACGGGGAGGCGGGGGTGGTGGCGATCTTCTGCACCCGCCTGCTGACCGACGAGCCGGTGCTGGTCTACGGCGACGGCACCCAGACGCGCGACTACGTCTACGTCGACGACGTGGTCGAGGCGTTCGTGGCGGCGGCGTCCGAGCCGCAGGCGGTGGGGCACCGCCTCAACATCGGCACCGGCGTCGAGTCCTCGGTGCTCGAGCTGTACGCCGCCCTGCGCGAGGTGACCGGGTTCGGTCCCGAGCCGACCTTCGCCCCGGCGCGGACCGGGGAGATGCACCGCATCGGGCTGGACGTGCGCCGCGCCAAGGAGGTGCTCGGCTGGCGCGCCCAGGTGGACCTGCCGACCGGCCTCGAGCGCACCTGGGTCTGGGCGTTCCAGCAGGTCAACGCGGGCAGTGTCGGCGGCTGACGGGCCGGCGGGGTCAGCGCGTCGGCTCGGTGTGCCTGAGGAGGACGGCGAGCTGCTCGCGGAGCTGGGCCAGGAAGGCGGCGCGGTAGGCCTTGACGTCCTCGCCGGGCTGCAGGATCGCCGGTTCCGACTGGTGTGCCCAGCCTTCCAGCTCCCCGAGCAGGCGCTCCAGCTCGTCGCAGTCCGCCAGCAGCGCGGGCGCCTGCTCGTCGGCGACCACCACGCGGGCGCTGAACGACGGCTCGTGGTTCAGGTAGGCGCGGTCGACCACCGGGTCGACCTGCGCGTCCACCACCTGCCGGAAGCGCCGCTCGGTGAGCTCCAGGCGCCGCGGCGGCGGTGCCTCAAGTCGCAGATCGAGCAGTTGTGCCTCGCGGCGAACCGCTTCGTAGTGGTCCCGACTGCGCACGTGGAGCGCCGGGTCGAAGGGACCTACGATCAGCTCCATCCCCGTCGTTCCTCCCCTCGAGGTCCAGCTCGAACCAGACCACCCGACCGCCAGGGCCGCCGTCGAAGCCCCAGCCGGACGAGAGCGCCTCGAACAGGTCCAAGCCGCGACCGGTGACCGACTCCACGTGGTGCACCCGGCGGCGCGGGTCCACCGACCCGCCGTCGTCGTGGATCTCCACCCGCAGGCGCCCGCCGCGGACGGTCCAGCTCACCAGTACGCTGCCGGCCTCCGAGCCAGAGGCGGAGTGCAGCAGCGCGTTGGTGACCGCCTCGCTGGTGAGCAGGCAGGCGGTGTCGTAGCTGGGCGACAGCGGGTCGAGCGCGGCCACGACGAAGCGGCGGGCCGCCCCCACTTGATCGGGCCGCCCGGGGAAGACGCGCCTACCCCGCAGCTCAGGCATCCTCGTCGTGTCCCGCGCATGTGACCGTGAAGGTTCCCCGTCCACCCGCTCAGGCACCGGGACCCCCTCCACCAGCCGCCTCCAGGATGACCACGGCCTCACCAGCCGAGACGGCGTCTCCGACGGTGGATCTTACCTCCGTCACCTTGGCTTGAAACGGTGCCCGCAGCGGCGTCTCCATCTTCATCGCCTCCACCACCGCCAGCAGGGCACCCGCGACCACCTCCTGGCCCGCCGCCACCTCCAGGCGGACCAGCGTGCCGGCCAGCGGCGAGGCGACGTGCCCGGCGTCGGCGCCGGACGGCGCCAGGTCCGAGGGCCGCTGCCGGTAGAGCCGGACGGGCCAGTCGGTGCCGTCGACGGTGACGGTGAAGTCGGGCGTGGCGCGCTCCCCGGTCTCGGGCGAGGCCAGGTCGGAGAGGTCGACCTCCTCCTCCAGCCAGGTGGTCCAGTGCCCGGCGGCGGCGAAGACACCGTCGGCGACGATGCGCGCCAGCGCCGGCACGGTCGAGGCGACCCCGTCGACGCGGGTCAGCTCGAGCGCCCGTGCCATGCGGGCGAGGGCCTCGGGCCGCTGCCTGCCCCAGGTGCAGACCTTGCCGAGCAGGTCGTCGTAGAAGGCCGGGACCTCGTCGCCCGCCTCGTAGCCGGCGTCGACCCGCACGCCCGGCCCGCCGGGCCAGTCCAGCCGGCCGAGCCGGCCGGCGCTCGGCAGGAAGCCGCGACCCGGGTCCTCGGCGTTGACGCGGCACTCGACCGCGTGGCCGTGGAAGCGGACGCCGTCCTGGGTGAGGCCGAGCGGCTCGCCGGCCGCCACCGCGAGCTGCGCCGCCACGATGTCGACGCCGGTGACCAGCTCGGTGATCGGGTGCTCGACCTGCAGGCGGGTGTTCATCTCCAGGAACCAGGCCCCGCCGGAGGCCGGGTCCCAGAGGAACTCGACCGTGCCCGCGCCGACGTAGCCACAGGCCTTGGCCACGGCGACCGCCCAGGTGGTGAGCCGCTCGCGCACCTCGGCCGGCAGGCCAGGGGCCGGGGTCTCCTCCACCAGCTTCTGGTGGCGGCGCTGCACCGAGCAGTCCCGCTCGCCGAGGTGGATGATGCCGCCGTGGGCGTCGGCCAGCACCTGCACCTCGACGTGGCGCGGGCGCTCGAAGAAGCGCTCCAGGTAGCAGGTGTCGTCACCGAAGGCGGTGGCCGCCTCGCGCGCCGCCGCGGCCAGGGCCTCGGCCGCCTCGGCCGGGTCGCGCACCACCCGGATGCCGCGCCCGCCGCCGCCGGCGGCCGCCTTGACCGCCACCGGCCAGCCGTGGCGCCGGCCGAACGCGACCACCTGGTCCGGCCCGGTCACCGGCTCGGTGCCGCCGGGCACCGGCTCGACGCCGGCGGCCAGCACCGCCCTGCGGGCCGCGAGCTTGTCGCCCATCTGCTCGATGGCCGCGGCCGGCGGGCCGACCCAGACCAGCCCGGCCGCCTCCACCGCCCGCGCGAAGGCGGCGTTCTCGCTGAGCAGGCCGTAGCCGGGGTGGACGGCCTCGGCGCCGGCCTCGCGGGCCGCGGCGAGCAGCCGCGCGGCGTCCAGGTAGGACTCGCCGACGGCGCCGCCGCCGATGGCGACCGCCCGGTCGGCCTCGCGCACGTGCAGGGCGCCGGCGTCGGGGTCGGAGTGGACGGCGACGCCGACCAGCCCGCGCGCGCGGCAGGCCCGCAGCACGCGCACGGCGATCTCGCCGCGGTTGGCCACCAGCACGGTGCGGAACGGGCGCGTGGCGTGGGCCATCAGACCGGCGGCACGCCGTGGCGGCGGCGGCTGAACTCCCGCTCCTTGCCGCGGGCGGCCGCCAGCCGGCGGGCCAGCTCGGCGCGGAGCTGCTCCGGGTCGACCACCGCGTCGACCACCAGGTCGGCGGCGAGGCGCACCAGGTCGACGTCCTCGCGGTACTCGCGCTCCAGGCGGGCGACCTCGGCGGGGCGCTCGGCCTCCGGCAGGGCGGCCAGCTTGTTGTAGAAGACGGCGTTGACGGCCGCCTCGGGGCCCATCACCGCGATCGAGGCGGTCGGCAGGGCCAGGGTCGCGTCGGGCTCGAACCCCGGCCCGGCCATGGCGTACAGCCCCGCCCCGTAGGCCTTGCGCACCACCACGCAGAGCTTCGGCACGGTCGCCTCGCTGACCGCCGTGATCATCTTGGCGCCGTGGCGGATGATCCCCTGGCGCTCGACCTGGCTGCCGATCATGAAGCCGGGCACGTCGGCGAGGAACACCAGCGGCAGGTTGAAGGCGTCGCAGAGCCAGATGAAGCGCGCCGCCTTGTCGGCGGAGTCGACGAACAGCACCCCGCCCTTGTGCAGCGGCTGGTTGGCGACGATGCCGACCGCCTGGCCCTCGATGCGCGCGAGGCCGCAGATCAGCTCCTGGGCGAACTCGCGCTTGACCTCGAAGAAGCTGTCGGCGTCGCAGACGGCGGCGACCAGCGGCAGCATGTCGAACGGCTGGGCCTCGTCGAGCGGGACCAGCGGGGCCACCGGCCCGGCGTAGGCCGGGCCGCGCGGCTGCTCGGCCGGCGGGTCGGAGCGCCAGGAGCTGGGGAAATACGACAGCCAGGTGCGGGCGGCCTCGATCGCCTCGTCCTCGTCGGCGGCCAGCAGGTCGCCGCAGCCGGAGACGCGGCAGTGCATCGCCGCGCCGCCCATCTCCTCCAGGGTGGTGCGCTCGCCGATCACCATCTCGGCCATGCGCGGCGACCCCAGGTACATCGAGGCGTTGCCGTCGACCATGAAGACCACGTCGCAGAAGGCCGGGATGTAGGCGCCGCCGGCCGCCGACGGGCCGAACAGGCAGCACACCTGCGGCACCCGGCCGGAGAGGCGCACCTGGTTGTAGAAGATCCTGCCGGCGCCGCGGCGGCCGGGGAACATCTCCACCTGGTCGGTGATCCGCGCCCCGGCGGAGTCGACCAGCCACACCATGGGGATCTCGTGGCGCAGAGCGTACTCCTCGACGCGGATGATCTTCTCGACCGTGCGGGCGCCCCACGAGCCTGCCTTGACGGTGGAGTCGTTGGCCATCACGGCGACGTCGCGGCCGCCGACCCGGCCGACTCCGGTGACCACCCCGTCTGCCGGCAGGTCGCCGGCCATGGCGTTGGCGAGCAGGCCGTCCTCGACGAAGCCGTCGGCGTCGTCGAGCAGCCGCCGCAGGCGCTCGCGCACGAACAGCTTGCCCTGCTCCCTGGCCTTGGCGTGGTAGCGCTCCGCGCCGCCGGCACCTGCATGCTTGGCCAGCGCGCGAAACGCCGGCTCGGGCCTTTCCCCGGCCTCCAATGCCTCCCGCGGCGCCCTCGGGTCGGTCACCTTCCCACCTCCTGGCTGGCAAGAAGCCTGGTCCGCGGGCCGGCGACCAGGACGCGGCCGCGCAGCGGGTGGTCGACCAGGCCGCCCGCGAGCCGGGCGGCGGCGAGCAGGGCGTCCAGGTCGACGCCGGTGGCCACGCCCATGTCGGTGAGCATGTGCACCACGTCCTCGCTGGCCACGTTGCCGGCGGCGCCGGGCGCCGTGGGGCTGCCGCCGAGGCCGCCGACGGCGCTGTCGAAGTCGGAGCAGCCGGCCTGGAGGGCGGCGAGCAGGTTGGCCAGGCCGGTGCCTCTGGTGTCGTGGAAGTGGCAGTTGAGCGCCGGCACCCTGCCGTGGAGCTCGGCGAGCAGCGCCTCCACCCGGGTGGGCGTGGCCATGCCGGTGGTGTCGCCGAGGGAGACGCCCGCGCAGCCCATGCCGGCGAGCCGCTCGGCCAGGGCGACCACCCGCTCGCGCGGCACCTCGCCCTCGTAGGGGCAGCCCCACGCGGTGGAGACGGTCGCCTCCACCGGCGTCCGCCCGGCCAGGGCGACCACCCGGGCGATCTCGTCCATGGTCTCGGCCACCGCGCGGTTCACGTTTGCCCGGTTGTAGCTCTCCGACGCCGCCACCACCACCTGCAGCCGGTCGGCCCCGGCGGCCAGGGCGTCCTCGGCGCCGCGGCGGTTGGGCACCAGCGCCGAGTAGGTCACGCCGGGCCGGCGCCGCAGCGCCGCGAAGACTTTGTCACTGCCGGCCATGGCGGGCACCGCCTTCGGCGAGACGAACGAGCCGACCTCGATGCGGCGCACCCCGGTGGCCGAGAGCGCGTCGACCAGCCGCACGCGGTCCTCCACGGGCACGGGCGGCTCGCTCTGGAGCCCGTCCCGCGGGCCCACCTCGCGGATGCTGACCGACGTTGGCAACTGCACGGGTACCTCGGCTCGGGCGTGGCTGGGCCACGATCGTACCGGCGCGAGGCGTGGTTCGCGCCCGTTGGGCGCTGCCCACGCCGTCCAGGGCACGGCAGCGGGTCAGATGCGGTCCAGGAGGTCGCGCTTCTTGCGCTCGAACTCCTGCTCGGAGATCAGGCCCCGGTCGCGCAGGGCGGCGAGGCGCTCCAGGTCGTCGAGGGCGGTGTAGGACGAACCGGACGCCGGCGAATGCCGGGACACGTCGTAGGGGCGGGGCGGGGTGCGCGGCGGGGGTGGCTGGGAGGTGCTCGCCTCCATGCCGTGGTAGATCTCGAGCTGCACCCCCTTGGGGTCGCGGATGTGCTCGAAGACCACCTGCCCCTGCTCGCCGCCCGACTGGATCTGCAGGTCGCCGATGCCGATCAGGCGGCCGAACAGGGACTGCGAGTAGGTGACGTCGTGGATGCGCTCCAGCGGGATCTCGCGGGCGTACTTCGCCACCATCCCGGTGCGGTAGATCAGCCGGTCGGTGGTGAGCACCAGGTGGGTGGTGGCCCAGCGCGCCACCCGGGGAACGACCCACACGACCAGGACGGCCGCGGCGATCACCTGCACGACCATGCGTGCCGCGCCCTGGAAGGTCCCCCCGGGCATGGAGCCGTACGCCAGCGTGGCCACGACCAGCACCAGCAGGGACATCAGCACCGAGGGGACCAGCGTCCACCAGTGCGGCCGCAGGTCGTAGACGACGTGCTCGTCCTCCCCCAGGAGGCGCTCGGGGAATGCCACCCGCGACCTCCTCACACTTGTCGGTCAGACGAGCGTAACAACCGGTCAGATCCCCCTCAAGGACGGTGCCACGCTCGTCCGGATTCCTGGAGCAGCAGGCCAGGCCCGCGCTCGGCGCCGTACTGCATCCATACCGTTGCGGTTTTGCAACTCTTCCAGGAGACCGTAAGGTTCTCAGCGGCGCGGCGACGCTCGCGGCCACCGAGCCTACGCCCGCCGCAGCGGAATCCGGGCCAGCCGCCTCGTGCCGCCGAGACAGGGAGCCGGCCGCGGCTCCGCGGGCTCCGAGGCAGAGGTTCGCGTATGCACGGATACGTTGCGCGGTACCGCCGCCTCGCCGTCTTGGCCCGGTCTCTGCTGGTCGTGGCGCTCGTCGGCGGCTGCACCGCCGAGGTGAGCTCGGCCTCGCCCACCGACCGCGCCGAGCGGGAGAAGGTCACGCCCGCGGCCCCCGCCCGCAGCTTCACCGCCCCGCCGGCCGGCATGGCGGGCCGGCCGTTGATGCTGACGGTGTACTACCTGCGCACCATCGGCGGCGACCGCTACCTGGTGCCGGAACGCCACCAGATCCGCCGGCTCGACGCCTCGGCCCCCGAGGCCGCGGTGCGCGAGCTGCTGGCCGGGACGCCCGTCTACCCGGGGTCCACCCGCCCCTTCCCGTCCGGCAGCCGCCTGCTCGGCTTCGCGCTGGAGGGTCCGAGGGTGGTGGTCGACCTCTCCCGCGAGGCCGCCGGGGTCGCCGGCGGCCCCAAGGCGGCGCAGCTGGCCGTGCAGACGCTGGTCTGGACGGTGACGCGCGCCGCCGACGTGAAGCGCGTCCTGGTCAAGGTGGAGGGCAGGACCTCGGGCAAGGTCGAGGGGCGGTCGCTCGGCGACCTCTGGGGGCCGCGCGCGAGCCGGGCCGGCCTGACCCGCGACGAGGGCGTCCCGCTGGCGCCGATCGCGCTGCTCTCGCCCGTGCCGAGCGCCGGCGTGGCCGGCGACCGGGTGGTGGTGCGTGGCGAGGCGAGCGTCGCCCGCGGCGTCGTCAGCCTGCGCCTGCGCGACAGCACCGGCACGGTCGCGGCACAGGGCTTCACCAACGCCGCGGCCCCGGCCCCGGCGCGGACCCCGTTCTCCGGGTCGCTCGCGTTCGACCCGCCCACCAGGGCGGAGCTCTGGGTCCTCGAGGTCTTCGAGGCCAGCCCGGTCGACGGCTCGGTACGCTACTCGGTCGAGCTGCCGGTCAAGGTCGGCGGCTGACCGGGCCGGTCCGGTCCGGCGTGCGCAGGTGCTCCACGTCGCCGGCGGCGACCTCGACCTCGCCGGCGGCCGTGCGCACCACCAGCGCGCCGTCGCCGCCGAGCCCGGTCGCCACGCCCTCGACCACCACGCCGCCGAGGAGCTCAGCGCGGACCTGGCGGCCGATCGTGTCCAGCCGCTCCCGGTAGGCGGCCAGGGTCGGACCCGCCTCCCCGGCCGCCAGCGTCCGGTAGCCGGCGGCGAAGCGCCCGCCCCAGGCGCCGAGCAGCGCCGCCCGGTCGACCGGCGCTCCGGCGGCGATTCCCAGGCTGGTCGCCCGCCCGGCCAGCTCGGCGGGGAAGGCGCCGGCCCCCTGGGCGACGTTGACCCCGATGCCGAGCAGCACCCAGTCCAGCCGGTTCCCCTCGCTGCGCGCCTCGGCGAGGATGCCGGCCGCCTTGCGCCCGTCCACCAGCAGGTCGTTGGGCCACTTGAGGCCGACGGCCGGCGCAGCTCCTGACGGCCCGGCCGCTCCGCCACCCGCGGCCAGGGAGGGCCCGGCCAGCAGCGCCCTGGTCGCGTCGACCAGGGCGACCCCGGCCGCCGCCACGGCCAGCCAGGCCTGCACGGGGGCGAGCCGGGGCCGCAGGACGACCGTGAACAGCAGCGAGCTGCCCGGCGTGGCGAGCCATCCGCGGCCGAGGCGGCCGCGGCCGGCGTCCTGCGCGTCGGCGACCACCGTGGCCCCCTCCGGCGCGCCGCCCTCGGCCAGCTCCGCGGCCCGCGCCATCGTGCTCGGCAGGCGTCCGGCCACCTCGACGGGATCGAAGAAGGGCGGCAGGGCGCGGCGCACGGCGCCGTCGTAGTCCCGAGGCGTAGTCGGCATGGCGGCGGGTAGCGTACCTGCTGGGGCGAACGGCTCCTACAATGCGCCCGGCACGATGCAACGCAAGCGGCCAGGCACCGGCCGGTCGCGGCGGTGCGGACCGACCTGGGAGGTGCTCGTGGCGGCACAGTACCGACCGAAGACCATGAAGGAGCGCATCGACGAGCTGCGTGACCGCCGCGAGAAGGCGCTGCACCCGGGCTCCGCCAAGGCGGTGGAGGTCCAGCACGACAAGGGCAAGCTGACCGCGCGCGAGCGCATCGACGCGCTGCTCGACCCGGGCTCGTTCATGGAGCTGGACGCGTTCGCGGCCCACCGGGCGACCGCCTTCGGCATGGACGCCAAGAAAGTCCCGGGCGACGGCGTGGTCACCGGCTACGGCACCGTCGGGGGTCGCCGGGTCTGCGTCTTCAGCCAGGACTTCACCGTCTTCGGCGGCTCCCTCGGCGAGGTCATGGCCGAGAAGATCTGCAAGGTCCAGGATCTGTCGGTGCGCATGGGCGTGCCGTGCATCGGCATCAACGACTCCGGCGGGGCGCGCATCCAGGAGGGCGTGGTCGCCCTGTCTGGCTACGCCGAGATCTTCTGGCGCAACGTGCAGGCGTCCGGCGTGGTCCCGCAGCTCTCGCTGATCATGGGGCCGTCGGCCGGCGGGGCGGTCTACTCCCCGGCGATCACCGACTTCATCCTGATGGTCAAGGAGACCTCGTACATGTTCATCACCGGCCCGGAGGTGGTCCGGGCGGTGACCGGTGAGGACGTGACCTTCGAGGAGCTCGGCGGCGCCATGACCCACGCCACCAAGTCCGGCACCGCCCACATCGCCGCCGAGGACGAGGACGAGTGCTTCGACCTGGCCCGCTCGCTGCTCAGCTACCTGCCCCTGAACAACATGGAGGACCCGCCGCGGCGGGTGCCGACCGACGACCCGCGGCGTGAGGAGCCCAGCCTCTCGGACCTCGTGCCCGACAACCCCAACCAGCCGTACGACATCCGCGAGGTGGTCAAGCGGGTGGTCGACGACGGCGAGTTCCTGGAGATCCAGCAGGCGTGGGCCGAGTCGATCGTGATCGGCTTCGCCCGCCTCAACGGCCGCAGCGTCGGCGTGGTCGGCAACCAGCCGCTGCACCTGGCCGGGGTGCTCGACATCAACGCCTCCATCAAGGGCGCCCGCTTCGTGCGCTTCTGCGACGCGTTCAACATCCCCATCGTGAGCTTCGTCGACGTGCCCGGCTTCATGCCCGGCACCAGCCAGGAGTGGGGCGGCATCATCCGCCACGGCGCCAAGCTGCTGTACGCCTACGCCGAGGCGACCGTGCCAAAGCTGACGGTGATCACGCGCAAGGCCTACGGCGGCGCCTACGACGTGATGGCGTCCAAGCCGCTGCGGGCGGACATGAACTTCGCCTGGCCCACCGCGGAGATCGCGGTGATGGGGCCGCAGGGCGCGGTCAACATCATCTTCCGCAAGGAGCTGGAGAAGTCCGACGACCCCGCCGCGCGCCGCGACGAGCTGGTGGCCGAGTACACCGAGCGCTTCGCCAACCCGTACATCGCGGCCGAGCGAGGCTACCTCGACGAGGTGATCGAGCCCCAGACGACCCGGCTGCGCCTGTGCATGGCGCTGGAGATGTCGATCACCAAGCGCGAGCAGCGCCCGCCCCGCAAGCACGGCAACATCCCCTTGTGAGCGTCCACGTGCCCGAGTCCGTCCCAGGCGCCGGCGCCGGACCGCCGGCCGGCCGCGCGCCGCGGGCCGGCGAGGCGCGGGTCACCGTGGAGGCGGCCTTCGCGGCCGCGCCGCTCGAGCCTCGCGCCCGGCTGCTGACCGCGCTGGCGGGATTGCTCGCGGCCGTGCTGGCCGCGCTGATCGGGCTCACCTGGCATGGCGGGCTGGTGCTGCTGGTCGGCGCGCCCAGCCTGTTCGTGGTGGTCCTGGCCATCCCGCTGGCGCTCTCCCCCGCCGGCTACGCCGTCGGGCAGCGCGAGCTGGTGGTGCTGCGCCGCGGGCTGCGCCCGCTGGTGTTCCCGCTGGGGAGCCTGTCGGCCGCGCGGCAGACGGCGATGCCGCGCAGCGCCCGCCTGCCCGGCTCGGGTGGCCTGTTCGGCTGGTGGGGCTGGTTCGCCAACCCCGGCTGGGGCCGCTTCAAGGCCTACGCGACCGACCGGCGCCAGGGCGTGCTGCTCGAATGGCCGGGCTTCAAGCTGTTCGTCTCGCCCGAGGACCCGGAGGGCCTGTGCGGCGCCGTGGTGGCGCGCCGGCACGGCCCGGCGAAGGGAGGTCGACCATGAACGGCGGGACCGGCCCCAGGCCGGGCGACATCGTGGTGCTGCGGACCGAGGACGGCCTCCGCTTCCAGGTGGTCAAGGGCGACCTGGATGCCGGCGAGCCGGAGGTGCTCGGGATCGCGATCGACCGGATGGTGGCGCGGGAGCGTGACCGCGACGTCGGCCCGTGGGCGACCAACACCCGCCCCGGCATCGGCGTCAGCGCCTACGAGCCCGGCATGCGCTGGGGCCAGAGCCTACGTTCGACCTGGGGCAAGGAGCCCTAGGCAGTTCGGGCACCGCCGGGTGGGCTACCCTACCGGGCGTCGCCGTGTGAGGAGGCAGAGCTTTGGAGAGGGTCCTGGTCGCCAACCGGGGCGAGATCGCCGTGCGCATCCTGCGGGCCTGCAAGGAGCTGGGTCTGGTCGGGATCGCGGTCTACGCCGACCCGGACCGGGACGCCCTCCACGTCGAGCTGGCCGACGAGGCCTGGCACATCGGCGAGGCCAGCCCCGCCAAGAGCTACCTCAACGTCGACCTGATCGTGGAGACGGCCAAGCGGGCGCGGGCCGACGCGGTCCATCCCGGCTACGGCTTCCTGGCGGAGAACGCCGCCTTCGCGCAGGCGGTGATGGACGCGGGCATCCGCTGGGTGGGGCCGCCACCGGCGGCGATCGCCGCCATGGGCGACAAGGTCGAGGCGCGCAAGGTCGCCGAGCGGGCCGGCGCGCCGCTGGTCCCCGGCACGGTCGAGCCGCTCGCCGGACCGGACGCCGCGGTCGCCTTCGGCGCCGAGCACGGCTACCCGCTCGCCCTCAAGGCCGCCTTCGGCGGCGGCGGCCGCGGCATGAAGGTGGTGCGCGACGCCGCGGAGGTGGCCGACGCCCTGCAGTCGGCCGAGCGCGAGTCCAAGGCGGCCTTCGGCCGCTCCGAGATCTACGTGGAGCGCTACCTCGACGCCCCGCGCCACGTCGAGGCCCAGATCCTTGCCGACGGCAACGGCGAGGTCGCGTTCTTGGGCGAGCGCGACTGCTCGCTGCAACGCCGCCACCAGAAGCTGGTCGAGGAGGCCCCGGCTCCGGGCCTGCCCGACGGGGTGCGCGCCGCGCTCGGCAAGGCCGCCTGCGACATCGCCAGGACGGCGGGCTACGTCAACGCCGGCACGGTGGAGTTCCTCTACGAGCCGCGCACGTCCAGCGTGTACTTCCTGGAGATGAACACCAGGCTGCAGGTCGAGCACCCGGTGACCGAGCTGGTCAGCGGCGTCGACCTGGTCCACGCCCAGCTCCGCGTGGCCGCGGGCGAGCCGCTCCAGGACGCCTGGCGCGCGCCCGGCTACCGCGGCCACGCCATCGAGGTGCGCATCAATGCCGAGGACCCCGGTGCCAGGTTCATGCCGGCGCCCGGCCTGGTCAGCGGCTGGCGCGAGCCGTCCGGCCCGGGCGTGCGGGTCGACGCGGGCGTGCGCGCCGGCTTCACCGTGCCGCAGGCCTACGACTCCCTGCTGGCCAAGCTGGTCGTCTGGGGCGAGGACCGCGACCAGGCCCGTGGCCGCATGCTGCGCGCCCTGGACGAGTTCGTGATCGAGGGCGTGCCGACCACCATCCCCTTCCACCAGCTGGCCATGCGCGACCCGGCCTTCGCCGCCGGCGACGTCTCCACGATCCTGGTCGAGCAGGGCATGGACCTGTCCACCCTGACCCCGGCCAAGCCGGCCGAGGACGGCGAGCGGACGGCCAAGCCGCCCTCGCGCCGCCTGGTCATCGAGCTCGACGGCAAGCGCTTCGACGTCGACGTCTTCCCCCAGGAGGAGGTCAAGGTCGCCGATCGGATCCGCATGCCGCGCTCGCCCAAGGCGCTGGAACGCGCCCGCGCCGAGTCCGGCGGCCCCGGCAAGGAGGTCGTCAAGACCCCCATGCAGGGCACCATCGTGAAGGTGCTGGTGAGCAACGGCGACACCGTCAGCCCGGGGCAGACGCTGGTGGTGCTCGAGGCGATGAAGATGGAGAACCACGTCACCGCGCACCAGTCGGGCACCGTCTCCGGCGTCAACGTCAAGGAGGGGGACACGGTCCCGACCGGCGCCACCATCGCCACCATCGACGCGGTCTGACCGCGCGGGAAGCGGGACGCTCGTCCTGCGGTTACCTAGGTGTGCTGATGTCACCACGGATGGGCATGGAGGCCCGGCATGCCAAGGTTCATCGCCGTCGTCGACCTCTCCCCGGTCGCGCATGCGGACCTCGAAGGACCGCGCGAGCGCTTCGCCGTCGCCGACCGCTACCTCGCCCACCGCGGGATCGCCGTCCGCACCACCTTCCGGCTCGACGGGACCCAGCACCTGTTCGTCCTGGACAGCGCCGAGTCCCCCACCCGCAACCTGAACCGCGCCCTCGCGCGCGCCTGGCCGGCGGCGCGCGAGCGCCCGGGACTGGCCCGGGTGGTCAACGCCGAGCCGTGGATCCGCCGCGACGACGGCGGCGCCTTCCACCCGGTCCCGAGCCTGCGCCGCTCCGAGCTGAAGGCCGGCTGACCTACCTGGCGTTGAAGTAGATCGCCTCGGGGTGGTGGACCACGATCGCCGAGGTGGACTGCTCCGGGTGGAGCTGGAACTCCTCGGACAGCTCGACGCCGATGCGCTCGGGCTGGAGCAGCTCGAAGATCTTGGTCTGCTCCTCGAGGTCGGGGCAGGCGGGGTAGCCGAAGGAGTAGCGCGCCCCCCGGTAGCCGAGGTCGAACAGCTTCTCCAGGTCGTCGGAGTCCTCCTCGGCGATGCCGAGCTCCTCGCGGATGCGCTTGTGCCAGTACTCGGCCAGGGCCTCGGCCATCTCCACGGTGACGCCGTGCAGCTCCAGGTACTCGCGGTAGCGGTCGGCGGCGAACAGGCGCGCGGTCGCCTCGGAGGCCGCCTTGCCCATGGTGACCACGGTGAACGCGACCACGTCCTGCTCGCCCGAGGAGACCGGCCGGAAGTAGTCCGCCAGGCACAGGCGCCGGTCGCGCCGCTGGCGCGGGAAGCTGAAGCGGACCCACTCACTGCCGTCGTCGCGCCAGACGACCAGGTCGTCGCCGTCGGCGTTGCACGGGTAGTAGCCGTAGACCACCGCCGGGCGCAGGATCTGCTCGGCGATCGCCTCGTCGAGCAGGGCGCGCAGCCGCGGTCTCGCCTCGGTCTCCAGCACGTGGCGCCAGCCCTGCCTGCCGCCCGAGGGGCGCAGCTGCCACTGCCCCCGGAACAGGGCCGACTCGTTGAGGTAGGCGGCGATCTCGCGCACCGGGACGCCCTTGACGATGCGGGAGGAGCCGAGGAACGGCGCGGTGGGCACGGGCACGTCGGTGGCCACGTCCGAGCGGGCTACCTCGCCGGTGTCGGGCACGGGCGCCGGCCCGCGGGGCCTGGTGGCGACCCGGGGCGCGCGCACCGGCTCCTTGGCCACCGGGACGCCGACGCTGCGCTCCTCGCGGAGCTGGTCCATCACCTTGAGCCCGGCGAAGGCGTCGCGGCAGTAGAACACCCGGCCCTTGTAGATCTGGCGCAGGTCGCCCTCGACGTAGGTGCGGTTCAGGGCGGCCCCGCCGAGCAGCACCGGGAAGGCGTGCAGGCCGCGCGCGTTCAGCTCCTCGAGGTTCTCGCGCATCACCACGGTCGACTTCACCAGCAGGCCCGACATGCCGATGGCGTCGGCCCCGACCTCCTCGGCCTTCTCGATGATCGAGGCGATCGGCTGCTTGATGCCGAGGTTGTGGACCATGTAGCCGTTGTTGGTGAGGATGATGTCGACCAGGTTCTTGCCGATGTCGTGCACGTCGCCCTTGACGGTGGCCAGCACGATGCGGCCCTTGCCGCCCTGGTCGGCCTTTTCCATGTGCGGCTCGAGGACCGCGACGGCCGCCTTCATCACCTCGGCCGACTGCAGCACGAAGGGGAGCTGCATCTCGCCGGCGCCGAACAGCTCGCCGACCGTCTTCATGCCCTCCAGCAGCACCTCGTTGATGATCGCCAGCGCGCTGCGCTGCCGCAGCGCCTCCTCCAGGTCGGCCTCGAGGCCGGGGCGCACGCCGTCGACGATGCGGCGCTGCAGGCGCTCGTCGATCGGCAGGGCGGCGAGGTCCTCGGCGCTGGCGGCCTTGGTCGCCTCCTTGCCCTCGAACAGCGCCATGAACGCCTGCAACGGGTCGTAGCCGTCGCGCCGGCGGTCGTAGATCAGGTCGAGCGCGACCTGGCGCTGCTCCTCCTCGATGCGGTGCATCGGCAGGATGCGGGCGGGCGAGACGATCGCCGCGTCGAGGCCGGCCTCGCGCGCCTCGTGCAGGAACACCGAGTTGAGCACCTGGCGGGCGGCCGGGGAGAGGCCGAAGGAGACGTTGGACACGCCCAGGATGGTGCGCACCCCTGGCAGCTCGGCCTTGATGCGCCGGATCGCCTCGATGGTGGCGATCGCGTCGCCCCGCAGGTCCTCCTGGCCCGAGCCGAGCGGGAAGGTGAGCGCGTCGAAGACCAGGTCCTCCGGGGCCAGCCCGTACTTCCCGGTGGCCAGGTCGTGGATGCGGTGGGCGATGCGCAGCTTCCACTCGACGTCGCGGGCCTGGCCCTCCTCGTCGATCAGCAGGGCGACCAGGGCCGCACCGTACCGCCTGGCCATGGGGCAGACGGTGGCCATGCGGTTCTCGCCGTCTTCCAGGTTGATGGAGTTGATGATCGCGCGGCCGCCGAGCCGCTTCAGGCCCGCCTCGATCACGTCGGCCTGGGTCGAGTCCAGCATGATCGGCACGGTGGACTGCTGCGCCAGCCGCTCGGCGAGCACGTCCATGTCGGGCGCGCCGTCGCGGCCGACGTAGTCGACGCACACGTCGAGCACGTGGGCACCCTCGCGGATCTGGTCCTTGGCGACCCGCACCATGCCGTCGAGGTCGGCTTCGAGCATCAGGTCGCGGAACTTGCGCGAGCCGTTGGCGTTGCAGCGCTCCCCCACCGTCAGGTAGGTGATGTCCTGGTCCAGCGGGACGGCCTGGTAGAGGCTCGACAGGCTCGGCTCGTGGACGGGCTCGCGCGGCACCGGCGGGTGCCCGCCGACCGCCTCGACGAGCTGGCGGATGTGCTCCGGGGTGGTCCCGCAGCAGCCGCCGACGACGTTGAGGCCGAACTCGGCCACGAAGCGGGTGTGGGCCTCGGCCAGCTCGGCGGGGGTCAGCGGGTAGTACGGCCGGCCGTCGCGCAGCTCGGGAAGGCCGGCGTTGGGCAGGCACGACAGCAGGGTATGGGCGTGCTGCGCCAGGTGGCGCAGGTGCTCGCCCATCTCCGCCGGGCCGGTGGCGCAGTTCATCCCGATCACGTCCACGCCGAGCGGCTCGATCGCGGCGAGGGCCGCGGCGATGTCGGAGCCGAGCAGCATCTGGCCGGTGGTCTCGACCGTCACCTGGGCCATCAGCGGGATCTTGCGGCCGGACCGGCGCATGCCGGCGAAGGCGCCGGCCACCGCCGCCTTGAGCTGCAGCAGGTCCTGGCAGGTCTCGACCAGGAGCACGTCGGCGCCGCCGTCGATCAGGCCGAACGCCTGGTCGCCGTAGGTGTCGCGGAGCACGTCGTAGGTGGTGTGGCCGAGGGTCGGCAGCTTGGTGCCCGGCCCCATCGAGCCGACCACCCAGCGCGGCCGGCCGTCGGCGGCGAAGTCGTCGGCCACCTCGCGGGCGAGCCTGGCGGCGACCTGGTTGAGCTCGACCACCCGGTCGGCGATGCCGTACTCGCCGAGCACGATCGCCGAGGCGCCGAACGAGTTGGTCTCGACCGCGTCGGCGCCCGCCTCGAAGTAGGCGGCGTGGACGCCCTTGACCACGTCCGGTCTGGTCGCGCACAGGATCTCGCTGCAGCCCTCGAGCTGCTGGTAGTCGTCCAGTGACAGGTCGGCCGCCTGCAGCATGGTCCCCATGGCCCCGTCGAAGACCAGTACGCGCTCACGCAGCACAGCCAGGAAGTCGCGATTCATGAGCACGTAGGGTAGCTGATCGGCTCGAACGCTTCCCAGCGGCAAACGACCGAGCCGTGACCACGTCGAAGCGTTCCGGAGACCGATCGGGAACAGCGCTGATATGGTCCCGATCGACATCTGTGACAGGATCTGCCGAGACTGGAGGGGAGCCGCCCCACTGGGGCGCACACCGGGGGGTCCAGCTCGATGCGTCCCATCCGCCTGCTTCTCGTCGCCGCCGTCGCCTTCGCCACCATCGCGCTCGCCGGCTGCGGCCGGGGCGGCTCCGCCAGGGACGCCGCCACCCCGACCACCGCCGCGGCCACGCCGGCCACCAGCGCGACGGGGTCCGCCAACCCCGGCGCCAAGCCCGGCAGCGAGGCGGCCGTGGCCGCCGCCCGCGACTTCCTGCGCAACGAGGTCGGCATGGGCGAGCTGGTCGCAGGCCCCTTCAAGGCCACCGGGGCCGACACCGGCCAGGTGAGCTTCCGGCTCAAGTTCGGCGAGGGCGGCCAGCCCATGCCCGCCGGCGCGCCGCAGACCGTCGTGCGGCTGCAGCGCTACCGGGACGGCTGGGCGGTCGCCGGCACCTCGAGCCGCAACATCCAGGTCAGCGAGCCTGTCCGCTTCGCGCGCATCGCCTCCCCGGTCACCGTCGCCGGCAAGGCGAGCGCCTTCGAGGGCACCGTGCAGGTGGCGGTGACCGAGGACCGCGCCGGCAAGGACCGCGCCATCGGCCACGGCGTGGTCACCGGCAGCGGCACCGAGGAGCTGGGGTCGTTCAAGGGCCGCATCGGCTTCACCAGGCCGACGGCCGGCGCCGGCTGGCTGCTGTTCACCACCGAGAGCGAGGCCGACGGGGTTGGCGTCCTCGAGACGACCGCGCTGCGCATCCGCTTCCAGGTGGCCGTGGCCGCGCCGCTGATCACCGGCGTCACCTCGACCCCGGCGCTGATCCCGAGCGCCTTCGCGCTCGAGCTGCCCAAGGGGTCGGGCACCGCGGTCGTCCGGGTGAAGGCCACCCACGCCAGCAGGGTCCGCTTCCTGCTCACCCCGACCGGCACCGGGACCGCCAGCCTGGCCAAGCTGCTCGGCGAAGATGCGGACGGAAGCGACGGTTGGGCGCTACGCTGGTCCTACACCGACCAGCCACTGCTCGGCCACATCACCATCCGCGCCATCGGTCCGGGCGGCAGCGCCGAGAAGCTGCTCGGCGTGCACCACCCCGATCCGAACGAGTGACCTCCCGCCGCCCGACCGGGCCCCGATCCCGCGGGCCCCGGGACGGCGGGTCCTCCGGCCCCGGGCCTCCTCCGCCGAGCCCGGGGCCGCCCATTTCCCGGGCCCGAAGTACCCTGGGACGGTGACCGCGCCCGACCTGTCCAGCCGCCCCGACCGGGCAACCGAGCCGCCGGCGCCCGGGGGGCTGCCGGAGCGGCGCGTGCTGCGCGACGAGGTGCTGCTGGTCCTGTTCCTCTCGCTCGCGGCGTCGGCCCTGTACGCGCTGGTCAACCTGCTGACCGCGCCGATCCGCGGGGTGGCGGCGCCGCTGTACTCGCGCGGCGCGCTCGCCTACCAGCTCCTCGACATCGGCACCTCGCTGGTGCCGGTGGCGCTGGTCGCCCACCTGCTGCGCCGCTCGCGCGAGTCGCTGGAGAGCATCGGGCTGGACCGGCGCCGGCCCGTGTCCGACCTCGCCCTCGGCGTGGTCCTCGCCGTGGCCGTCGGCGCGGTCGGGGTCGCCATCTACGCAGCCAGCGTGCAGCTCGGCGTGAACCGCTCGGTGGTGCCGGTGCCGCCGACCGGGCACTGGTGGACCGTGCCGGTGCTGCTGCTCGGCGCGCTCCGCAGCGGCCTGCTCGAAGAGGTGATCGTCTGCGGCTACCTGCTGCGCCGGCTCGACCAGCTCGGCTGGTCGCCGCGCAGGGCCCTGGCCGCCAGCGCCCTGCTGCGCGGCGGCTACCACCTCTACCAGGGCTTCGGCGGCTTCGCCGGCAACCTCGCCCTCGGCCTGCTGTTCGGCCGCCTGTACCAGCGCACCGGCCGGACCACCGCCCTGGTGGTCGCCCACTTCCTGCTCGACGCCGGCGCCGGCCTCGGTTACCTGGCCCTGCGGGGAACGGTGTCCTGGCTTCCCTAGCCGCCCGGGCGCTCAGTAGCGGTAGGTGCCCTGCACCCGGATGGCCAGGCGGCGGGCGCACTCCTGGATCGAGCCGGCGAACGACGGGTACACCTGGAACGCCTGGGTGAGCTGGGCTGCCGAGAGCCGGTTCATGATCGCGACCGAGACCGGGGCGATCAGGTCGGAGGCGTAGCCGGCCACCACCGCGCCGCCCACGATCGTGCCCGAGCCCGGCCGGGCGAGCAGCTTGACGAAGCCGTCGTGCAGGCCGGCCATCTTCGCCCGGGAGTTGCCCGACAGCGGCAGGGTCTCCACCTCGACCTCGATCTGTGCCTTGGCGGCGCGCTGCTCGGACAGGCCCACCGTGGCGATCTGCGGGTCGGTGAAGACGGTCGCGGCGACCGCGTCCCAGCGCAGCGGGGCGACCGCCTGGCCGAGCAGGTGCCACATGGCGATACGGCCCTGCATCGCCGCGACCGACGCGAGCATGTTCTTGCCGGTGACGTCGCCGGCCGCGTAGATGGTCGGCACGGTGGTGCGGCTGACCCCGTCGACGACGATCGCACCCATGGCGTCGACATCGACGCCGACCTCCTCGAGGCCGATGCCGGCCGACTGCGGCACCTGGCCGACGGTGAGCAGCACGTGGGTGCCCTCGACCGTGCGGCCGTCCTCGAGGTGGACGACCGCGCCGTCGGCGATCCGCTCGACCTTGGCCGCCTTGGCGTTCTTCACCGTGGTCAGCCCGCGGCGCTCGAACACCTCCTCGATCACCATGGCGGCGTCGCTGTCCTGGGTCGGCAGCACCCGGTCGCGGCTGCACACGAACGTGACCTCGGAGCCGAAGCGCAGGAAGGCGGTGGCGTACTCCGCGCCGGTGGCGCCGGCGCCGACCACCACCAGCCGCTTCGGCACCTCCTTCAGCTGGTAGACGTCCTGGCTGGAGAGGATCACCTCGCCGTCGGTGGGCGCGGTCGGCAGCCGGCGGGGATCCGAGCCGGTGGAGATCAGGATGGCGTCGCCGGAGACCCGCTCGGTCTCGCCGCCCGGGTGAGTGACCTCGACCGTCTGCCGGTCGACCAGGCGGCCGGTGCCGGTCATGACGGTCACCCCGTCCTCCAGGACGCGCCGCTCGATGTCCTGGGACTGCGCCAGCGCCAGCTCGCGCACGCGCTGGAAGACGGTGCCGAGCTCCACGCCGGTGCGGGGGATGCCGTCGCCCTGGCTGGTCTCGAAGCGCACCCCGAGCTCGGGCGCGGTCTCGATGGTGGAGAAGGCCTGCGCCGAGGTGAGCAGCGTCTTGGACGGCACGCAGTCCCACAGCACGCAGGCGCCGCCCAGCCCCTCGTCGTTGACGATCACGACCTCGGCCCCGAGGTCCGCCGCGACCAGGGCCGCCTCGTACCCTCCCGGCCCGCCGCCCAGGATCACCACTCGCACATCGCGCTCCATACCCTGATGGTACCGGCGCCGGCGGAACCGAACCGCCATCGAGGACGGCTACCCCCGCACGACTACCCAGGAGCCTCACGAGCACGCCAGGTTCAGGCTCCCACACGCCCGCCCGTCCGTGGCCTGTGGACGACCGGGCGGAGGTGTCGGGGGGCGGCTCTAGGGTCACGCCATGACCGTGCGAATCCTCGATCTTCCGGAGCAGGAGCGACCCCGTGAGCGCCTGTGGCGTCATGGTGCCGCCGTGCTGAGCACGGTCGAGCTGCTGGCACTGGTGCTGCGCCAGGGCCGCGCCGGTCAGAGCGCGGTCGAGCTGGCGGCGGCGCTGCTGGCCGAGCACGGCTCGCTGGCCGGCCTGGCCGCCGCCGCGCCGGAGGAGCTGGCGGGACGCCCCGGGATGGGGCCGGCCAAGGCGGCGGCGCTGCTCGCCGCCTTGCGGCTCGGGCGTTGCTTCGACGCCGGCGACACGCCGGCGATCGTGCGGCGCCCCGACGACCTGGCCCTGCTCGCACGGCAGCAGCTCGGCGGGCTGCGCCGCGAGCGGGTGCTGGTGGTCGTCCTCGATCCCGGCCACCGGGTGCGCCGGGTCGTCCCGGTCAGCGACGGCAGCGCCGACCAATGCCTGCTCCCGGTCCGCGAGGTGCTCAACGCCGTGCTGCGCAACGACGGCAGCGCCTTCGCGCTGGTCCACAACCACCCGTCGGGCGACCCCACGCCGAGCTCGGCCGACCTCCGCGCCACCGAGCGACTGGCCAACGCGGCCCGGATCGTGGACCTGCGCCTGGTCGACCACCTGGTCACCACGGACCGCGCCTGGGCGAGCGTGCGCGCCGCCCAGGCGCGCCGCCCGGTCAGGTGATCTTCAGGAGGGCGTTCATGAACGGCACGAACACCCAGAAGGCGAGGCCGAGGGCGAGCAGGTTGACGCGGCCGGCAAACCTGGAGCGGCGGCTCGGGGCGAACGACGCTGCCGCGCCGACGAAGCAGACGAGGGCAAGGAAGTAGAACAGCGCCTGCAGGCTGGTCGACATGGGAAACCTCCTGGTCAGGACAAAGCATCCGAAATTATGACTGCCCTGCTAAGCAGAGCGTCAATCCGCCGGGGCCGGCAGGCCAACCAGGTGGTCAGAACGTGTCCGGCGGGCGGTAGGTGCCGAACACCTCGCGCAGGGCGTCGCACACCTCGCCGACGGTGGCCATGCGGCGCAGCGCCTCGCGCATGGGGACGAGCAGGTTGTCGCCGCCCCGGGCGGCGTCGGCCAGGTCGCCAAGGGCCGCCGTGACCGCCTCGCCGTCGCGGCCGGCGCGGATGCCCGCCAGCGACTTTGCCTGGCCCTCGGCGATGGCGGGGTCGAGCTGCAGCAGGCTGACCGGCTCCTCCGCGCCGTCGGCGAAGCGGTTCACGCCCACCACCACCTTGCTGCCCGCCTCCACCGCCCGCAGCTCCTCGTAGGCGGACCGCTCGATCTCCTGCTTCTGGAAGCCGCGCTCGATGGCGGCGACCGCGCCGCCGAGCTCGTCGACCCGCCCGATCAGCTCCCTGGCGCGCGCCTCGATCTCGTTGGTGAGGTGCTCGACGTAGTACGAGCCGGCCAGGGGGTCGACCGTGTCGGTCACCCCGGTCTCGTTGGCCAGCACCTGCTGGGTGCGCAGGGCGAGCCGCGCGGCCGCCTCGCTGGGCAGCGCCAGCGCCTCGTCGAACGAGTTGGTGTGCAGCGACTGGGTGCCGCCGAGCGCCGCCGCCAGCCCCTGGTAGGCGACCCGGACCACGTTGTTGAGCGGCTGTTGCGCGGTGAGCTGCACCCCGGCGGTCTGGGTGTGGAAGCGCAGCATGCGCGACTTCGGGCTCTGCGCCCCGAAGCGGCTCGCCATCAGCTCCGACCAGATGCGCCGCGCGGCCCGGAATTTCGCGACCTCCTCGAACAGGCCCGTCCGGGCGACGAAGAAGAAGGACAGCCGGGAGGCGAAGTCGTCGACCGCCAAGCCCGCGTCCAGGGCCGCCTGCACGTAGGCGATCGCGTTGGCCAGGGTGAAGGCCACCTCCTGGACCGGGGTCGCGCCCGCCTCGGCCATGTGGTAGCCCGAGATCGAGATGGTGTTGAAGCGGGGCAGCTGGCTGGCGCAGTAGCCGAACAGGTCGGTGGCGATGCGCAGGCTGGCCTTGGCCGGATAGATGTAGGTGCCGCGGGCGATGTACTCCTTCAGCACGTCGTTCTGGACCGTGCCGCTGAGCGCCGCCGAGTCCACCCCCTGCTCCTCGCCGACGAGCTGGTACAGCAGGAGCAGCACCGCCGCCGGGGCGTTGATGGTCATCGAGGTGGACACCCGGTCGAGCGGGATGCCCTCGAACAGGCGGCGCATGTCGGCCAGCGAGTCGATCGCCACGCCGACGCGGCCGACCTCGCCGGCGGCCATCGGATGGTCGGAGTCGTAGCCCATCTGGGTGGGCAGGTCGAACGCGACCGAGAGCCCGGTCTGGCCGTGGTCGAGCAGGTAGCGGAAGCGCGCGTTGGTCTCCGCCGCCGACCCGAAGCCGGCGTACTGGCGCATGGTCCAGACCCGCCCGCGGTACATGGTCGGGTGGATGCCGCGGGTGAACGGTGGCTCGCCAGGCTCGCCGAGCACGCTCGCCGGGTCGAAGCCAGCCAGGTCGTCGGCGCGGTAGACCGTCTCGACCGGGATGCCGGACTCGGTACGTCGCTGGTCCTCGCGCGCCATGGTTCCTCCCAGGTCGGGCGATTGGCCGGCTCGGTCCAAGCGTAGATGCCCGACCGCAGGACGCGCACGTCCGGTCAGGCGCATGCGGGCGGTCAAGCCCGCTTCGGCGCCGTATCCTCACCGTATGCTCCAGTACCATCAGGCAGCCTGCGACCTGCTCGGACTGACTCCGACGGTGGACCTGAACGAGCGGGCCACGATCGCCGAACGCGAGCGCCAGCTGGGTGCCAAGTTCCCGGCGTCGGTGGTGGAGTGGTACTCGCTCCGCGGAGCGCCGGCGATCCTCGCGGGCGCGACCGGCGACCGCGTCCTCGGGGCCGCGGAGCTGGGAGAGCCCCCGCACGGCTGGGGCGGAGGGCCGGAGCGGTTGATCCACAAGGGTCTGCTGGTCATCCGCGTCGAGAACGTGGGTGCCTGCCACTGGGCGGTGCGGCTGGACGACGGCGCCGACCCGCGGGTGCTGATCGAGGTGAGCTCGCCGGCGGACGCGGTGATCTGGCGGCTCCACGCGGCGAGCTTCTCCGACTACGTCTTCACGCTCGCCTGGGACCGGCTGGCCTTCGTGCTGCCGTATTGCCTCGCCGCGCAGGACCTGCCGCTGGACCGGCGCGACCTGGCCATGCTCGAGCGCGAGTTCGTCCAGCAACAGCGCACCTGGGCCTGGCCGGGCCACACCAACTACCGGTTCGCGCGTGGCGACCAGCGCGTCGTCGTCTGGGACGGGGACGGACAGGCGGACTGGTCGCTGCTGGCCGGCAGCGCCGAGGGACTGGCCGCGCTCGGCCAGACGCTGTGGAACCGCGGCGAGCTGGCCTCCTCGCTGTACGCGCCCGCCGGGGAGCCCGCCTCCCAGGCGGTCCTGGCCGCGCTCCGGGCCGCGCACCGCTGACGGCGGGACGCCGTCACTCCAGCTCGAGCTCGTTCAGGACGCGCTCGACCACCGGTGCGATGCCGGGCCAGTCGGCCTCGTCGCTCTGGAACTGCACGGCGTAGCGGCGCCGGTCGGTGGTCACCGCCAGGTCGTAGACCCGGGTGGGCTGTGTGGCCAGCACGTAGGTGAATTCCCAGACGGCCGCGTCCCAGCGCTCCCGGTAGCGCGTGCGTTCCAAGGCGAGGAGCCGGTAGCCGTCGCCCCGATGGTCGGCCACGAAGCTCCGCTCGCTCTGCCGCCACGCGTCGTACGGGTCCTGGCGGTCCTTGTCGACCTGGACGCGGATGAAGCCGCGAGGGTTGGTCGGGTGGTGGAACTCGACCACCGCGGGGTTGCGCTGGCTCCGCTCCCGCCGCCAGCGGGGCGGGTAGCTGATCCGGTAGAAGCCGTCCGGGTCGTCGTAGCGCGGCCACACGCCGCCCGCGGGCCGGGTGACCGCGGGCGCGGTGTTCGCTGGTGGAGCGGCGGTGCCACCCTGGTCGGCCTGCCTGCGCCTGGTCTCCGCGACCTGCCAGGCGACCACGCCCATCAGCGCGAGCAGGATCGTGACCAGGACGACCTTCAGGCCGCCGCGCCGCCGGCGAGGGCGAGCGGGAACAGGCTCGGCCGCCGCGACCACCTGGTCGAGGTCGAGATCGAGCCGAGCGGTGTCGGCGGCGGTCGGCCCGGCCGGCCCGACCGCCACCGAGCGACCGGCCGCCGGCTGCCCGGCAGCGGCCAGCCACGACTCGGCGCCCGCGGCCGCACGGGGCTCGGCGCCCGCGGCCCGACTGGGCTCGGCGTGCGCCGCCCGTGCACCGCCCGCGGCCACCTGGCGCAGCTGGCGCCGCAGGTCATGACCCGTGAGCCGCTCGGCGGGAGCCTTGGTGAGCAGCCCGGCCAGCACCGGGGCGAGCGGACCGGCCCGGCTGGCCGGACGGGCCTCCTCGTAGACCACGGCGGCAAGGGTGGCGAGCGGGCTGCCGCGGTCGAACGGGGGCACCCCCTCGACCGCGAAGTACATCGTCGCGCCGAGCGCCCACAGGTCGGTCGCCGGCCCGACCGGCCCGAACTCCGCCTCGGCCTGCTCCGGGGCCATGTAGGCGGGCGAGCCGGCCAGCAGCCCGGTGCTGGCGGTCAGCCCAGGGTCGTCCTGGACCGAGGCGATGCCGAAGTCGGCCAGCTTGGTGCCGCCGTCGGGGCGCACCATGACGTTGCCGGGCTTGACGTCGCGGTGGACGATCCCGACCCCGTGGGCGGCCTCGAGCGTGTCCAGCAGGGAGAGGCCGAGCGCGGCGACCTCCTCCGGCGGCAACGGGCCGCGCTCGGCGACGAGGTCGGTGAGGGTCGGCGCCTCGACCAGCTCCATCACGATGTAGGGCCGGCCGTCCTCGTCGACGATGTCGTGCAGGGTGACCGCGCCGGCGTGGTTGAGGCGCGCGGCCACCCGGGCCTCGCGCATCACCCGGGCGCGGACGCGGGCGCGCTCGTCGTCGGCCAGGGCCGCCGGGAGCCGGACCTCCTTGATCGCCACCTCGCGGCCGAGCAGCGTGTCGCGGGCACGCCAGACGACGCCCATGCCGCCCCGACCCAGCGCGGGAGCCCGCATGGCGTACCGTTCGGCGATGCGGCGCTCGGAGCCGGGCTCCGACATCGACCCCCCTGCATCGGTGACCAGGTGGCGGGCGCAAGCCTAACGCTCGGGTGGATGGTTCGCATGCTCGACCGGCCCACGCCGGTACTGTGCGCCCATAGCGCTGCCGCGGTGCCGTGTGCTCTGGGAACACGGGCTACGGTCGGACGGCGCCGCGACCGAGGGGATCTCAGGCGGGCAGTCGCTTGGCGCCGACCGTCAGCGTCACCACGGACCCGGGCGGGACGGCCTGGCCGGCCGACGGCTCCTGGCTGACGACCCGATCGACCCGCCCGGCGCCGCGGACCTGGACCAGGACGACCCGGACGCCGAGCCGGGCCTTGGTGAGGGCGGCCACCGCCTGCACGCGATCGCGTCCCACCACGTTGGGGACCGCGACCTGCTGGCCGGAGCCACCCGTCTCGTCAGCGATGGTCGTGGTGGGTGCCGGCGGCGCCGTGGTGGCCTCCGGCGGCGCCGTGGTCTGCTGTGCGGTCGTCGGGGCTGGTTCACCGCCGCCGAACGGTGGCTGGCTGGTCGCCGGAGCCAGGAGCGCGAGCGCGGGCCCCGCTATGGTCCGACCGGCGGCCTGCCCATCTGGATCGGGACCGAGCCCCGCGAAGGCAACGACCGCGACCACGACGGCCAGGCAGGCCCCGGCCAGCCCGACGACCCCGAGCCTCCGGCGGCGCCTTGCGGGTGCGCTGCCCGCCTCGCTGGCAGTAGGCGGCTCTCCCTGCGCCGGTGCTGGCGGAGACCACACCGGCTCGATCGCCCGGGAAGCGGCCACGGCGGCTCCGTCCGGTTGGTCATGCGCCGGCGCGGAGCCGGGCAGGCTCACCGGCGCCGCGCCGCGGCGCAGCCGAGCCAGGAAGCGGGCAAGATCGCGGCCGAGGTCGTCCGCCGAGCGGTAACCCTCCTGGTGGTCGCCGGCCGCCCTGACCACGATCGCGGCCAGCTCGGCAGGCACCTCTGGGCGGAGCCGGACTCGCTCGCCGGGGGCCGGTTCCGCGCCGGTCAACATCACCACCATGCAACGGCCGAGCGCCCGTAGGTCGCCTTCGAGGTCGGGAGCCGCGGCCAGGGGCCGGGCCGCCTGGGCGAGGCGGAAGTCGGTCAGCTTTACGCGGCCGTCGATGCGGAGTAGGACGTTGGCCGGGGTGAGGTGACCGTGGGTGAGACCCCTGGCATGGGCAGCGTCCAGGGCGGCGCAGACCTGGACGGCGATCCTGGCTGCCCCGGCCGAGGGCAGGGGCCCACGGGTGGCGAGCATGTCCCAGAGGGTGGAGCCCTCGACCAGCTCGACGACCACGAACCCGGCCGGGCCGTCCCACTCGATCCCGTGGACCGCGGCAACGTTCGGGTGGTCGAGGTCCACGACCGCCTCGACCTCGCGTTGGAGCCTGGCGAGGAATGCCTCGTCGGTGGCGAACTGCCGGATGGGGAACTTCAGCGCGACACGGCGGCGCTCGTCCCGGTCCCACGCCTCGAGCACCATGGTCGTCCGGCCGATGCCCAGGGGCCGGACGACCTGGTACCGGCCGCCGAGCGGCTCCAGGGCGACCTCAGGGGATGTCGGCGTCCGGCTCATCAGCATCAAGAGCGATACGCTTGCCCCCCCGGTTACAGTGACGTCCGTACCGTCGCGATTGATCACTTCTGAGAGTAGCCCTGCGGCTTGGCCTGGTGGGACGCGAGTCCGATGTTCAGGGAGCGGTTGGGTCGGCGTACGAGCCTCCGAAGATGTCGGAGTTGCCGAAGGTGGGTGGGCAGTCCTGCTGGGGAGCCGGCCTGGGCAGGGAGGCTCCGGTGCGCAGCGCCATCCGCCAGGTGTCAATGGCCGGGCAGTCGGCGGCGCGCCGGACGTCGTTCCAGACCGCAGCACCATAGCCGTTGGTCGCCGCCGCGTAGACGTAATCGCCCAGGAACTCCGCGGTCAGGTCGTTCTGGCTGGAGCCACGGGCGTCCCCAGGCGGGCTGCGATGCAGCTGCGAGAACGCCCCGACGGTCCCGCCAGCGGCCACGTCGGCATGGACGACCACGCCGACCAGCGGCCGGTCGTTTGCCAGGCCGATCGTGCTGGGCTTGTACGGCTCGAGGAAGGCGTTGTACACGAGATAGACGTCGCGGCCGTCAGGCGAGATGGCCGGCGCGGAATAGTAGCCCCGGTCGGCGGGACGGCTGATCTCGTCCTCGACCGTGCGAAGGCCGGTCCACGCCTGGCCCCGGTCGGTGGAGGTGGTGAAGAAGACGTGCTCGTCGTTCAGGCCGGCTCGGCCGTCGACCCACGTGAGGACGATCTGGTTGCTGGACCCGGTGCCTGTCGGCGCCCCGTTGGCGATGTCGATGCTGGGTGCGTTGGACAGGTCGCTTCTGGCCCCGGCGATGCCGTCCATCGTGGTGCGGCCGAGGACAGGGTCCAGGATCCCGGTGTTCACGGACTGGAACAGCCGCCGCGGCTGCTCGAAGCTGGCTCCGCCGTCGAAGGAGCGGGCCATGTAGATGCCCTGCTGCTCGAGGGTCTGGTCCCAGCCGAGCCAGAAGGCGTACACCGTCCCGGTGCTGTCGGTACGGACCGTGCAGCCACTGTGCCCGCTGACCAGCGCGAACTTGCCTGAAGATGAGTCGGGGATGTTCACCAGCGTGAGCTTGGACCAGCTGTCGCCGCCGTCGGTCGACCTGGCGACGTCCAGCGTGTGGGCGTTGGATCCCGCGCTCGGGCCACCTGGATAGCGGGCGAAGCAGACGTAGGTGTTGCCGAAGAACTGGCTGGACGCGGCATTGTCGGCCCAGATCTGCTCCTTGTCGGCGAACGCAGCCGCGCTGTTGCTGCCGGTGATCACCGACGGCGGCATCCAGGCCGACTTGACCCCTGCAGCGGCGGCCGGCGGGTCGTCGGTGCGGGAGACGCCGATGGCCTCCACGCCCTTGAATCCGGCGTCGCTGCGCTTCGCGGAGAGGTTGGAGGTCAGGTTGGCGTAGTACAGGCGCGACCCGTTGGTCCACGAGAAGTTGCCGTTGGCGTCCGGGCGCGGGCCGAAGGCCAGCGCTGGGTCACCGTCTGAGACCAGCCCGTTCTCGTAGTACCAGGGCAGCGTGCCGATGCTGCCGCCCTGCTGAGGGGTGAGCGGCACGCAGCCGAGGTCGGGACCGGCCTGCCCCTGGCAGCTGCCGTCCACGCCTGTCCGGGCGCTGTAGCCCGAGTAGGTCGGCTGCACCCAGCTGTCACCGGCGTCGAACGAGAAGGAGATCCCGGAGACCCCGACACCGGGGGTGAAGGGGCAGGTGGTGTCGTCACCGGCGTTGCACGCCTCGAGGTCGATGTTGTCGTTGGCGCCGGCGGCCAGGATGTTGGGGTGGGCCTGGTCGACCGCGACCGCCGGCTCGTTCTGCTTGTCGGCGGAGAACGGGCTTGAGGGGCTGCCGACCGACACGAGGGTGGCGCCGCCGTGTGTTGCGGCTGCCGGCAGGGCCTGGGCGGCGACCAGCCCGGCCAGCAGGCTCACCGACAACACGGTCGACCGGATCGTTGCGCGCATGGATCCTCCTGCAAGGGGCTGGGCTGTGATCGTCGCTCGCTCCGTACCTGGACCCCCTGCCCCCTTCCCGCCTTGGCACAGGGAACGAACCGCACTTCGCCCGCGCCGCAGGGCAGCCCTGCTCGATGTCCTCTGATGAAGCAGCGCCGATGAGCCCACCAGCGTTTCAGCCGACCGTGATCGCACTCGGCCCGGACGCGGAGGTCATCCTCCAGGTACGCGGGCCAGCCAGCGGCGAGTAGCACGCGGGGACCGAAGGCGCACAACCGCGAGGTGCTGATTCTCCTGCTTGGCGAACAGCCTGGGATATTCACGACGCTGGCCCGTGTGTGATCGGAGCGCCGTGAGTACCCCTTTCGCGGCCGAGAAGAACTGCCTGGGGAGTCCCGCCTTTCCGCCCCTCTCAGCCGCCTGCGCTTTGAGGACGGAGGTACGCCATAGAGCCCGCTTCCCGAGCCTCCACAAGGACACCACCAAGGGATAGTCGAGCCAGATTACCGTATCCGCTCGGGGCCAGACGAGGTCGCGCACCGCGCTCTTGTTGCCGTCGGTCACCCAGCGATCTCCTGCGATCGCGGCGCTGGTACGCTCCTGCAACACGTGCAGGGGCGCTGTGCTGAAATCTGGACCGAAATATAACGCATCGAGTTCCACGTGAGGCACGCCAATAACAGCGGCCAGTTCTCGGGCCAGAGTGGTCTTGCCCGAGCCGGTTCTACCTAGAATCAAGATCCGCTGACACCCACGCAGGGTGTTAGCGGGATCGCGCTGAGCTGGCATCATCCTGACGGGTCATCCGTTGCACTCCTCCAGCAGGGCTGATGCAGCAAGTAAACACCCGCAGGTGCAGCAGCACGTTCGAGTCTCTTTACTCCAGACCAAGACCAGGCTTCCTCTCACCACGAGGTACCGGGCAACTACATCCCAGACCTCGACCAACAGTGGCACCGCCTCCCCCGCGGGGGGGCCGACAGGGGGGCGGCGCCGTGTGCACGATACGGCCGTGGCAACGCGGATCCCTCACTCATTTCGCGTACGCGCGCGACCACCCGAACGCCAACCCGGGGCCGCACCCGGCTCGTGCCCTCCTGGCCCCTACCGCAGCAGAGCGAGCGCCTTTCAGTGGTCCAAGAGGGCTCGGGTGCAGTCACGCGGCAGCAAGCCTTCCTTGACACGGGATGGATGCGCCGACAACATTGACAGATCTGACGCTTACGGCACATCTAGGTGAACCGTCGGTGGCATCCGGGTGACCGTGGGCGTCGTGGCGGCTACCAGATCGCACGGTTGGCCGACCACGTCGGATGGGGGGGTGCGTCTTGGCCAGGATCTCGAGCGGCCTCGTCGCATCTGCGGACAGTCGCGCTCATCGCCCCGCGAGCCCGCGAGACGACATCGAGCTTTGGATTGACGACGATGCCGAGTGCTCGCCGGACCGGTCGGTCTCGGGCAGCGCGGTCGCTCCTTGCGACCACGTGGGTTCACCACAGGCTGCCCGGATGCCTCGGGAGGCGTGATGGCCGGCCGTCGCGGGGGGGACGACGCGCATGCCGCAGCCAGTCAAGATCCTGCTGATCGACAGCCAGAGGGTGCTGACCGACGCGTTGAAGGAGTTCCTCTGGAGCAACGATGACCTCGCTGTGCTCGGTGTCAGCCAGAACGGTGGCACCGGCGTCCGCGTCGTGCAGGGCGAGGGTCCCGGGATGCTCGTCCTCGACCTCGAGGGAACGGACGCCAGCCCGGCGGCCGACGCCGCCAGGGCCAGGGCATTCGCTTCGGACGGCAGGGTGCTGGCGCTGTCGGCCTTGAGCCACAGCGACACGATCGCGCACGCGGGGGCGTTCAACGGCGGCGTGCGCGTGCTGGCAGGCGCTTCCAGCGAGCAGGTGGTCGAAACGATCCGCGAGCTGCTGGAGAGCAACGACGTCCTGGTGTCCTACACCCCGTCCACCCCGGAGTTCCGCCGCGATCCCGAGGTCGAGCTGCTCGCCAGCAGGCTGAGCCCCCGCGAGCGCGACGTCCTGGAACTGGTCACGGCCGGCTACTCCAACCAGCGGATCGCCGAGGCCTGCTTCCTGTCGCTGCACACCGTGCGCACCCACATCCAGAGCATCCTGGTCAAGCTCGGCGTGCACTCCAAGCTGGAGGCGGCGATCTTCGCGGTGCAGCAGCATCTGGTGTCCTTCGACGGCCACGCGGACGGGCCGGTCCCTCCGCGGGCCCACGCCGGCGCCGGCTGAGCGGGCAAGGCCGGGGCCCGTGTCGGGCGAGCCGGTGAACCCGAGCACGGACCCGGTGGTCACCCGGCGCCCTTGGGGGTGCCCTGCGGCACGGCCGGCAGTTCGCTCGCATGCTCCATGGCGAAGGTCGTCGCGGCCAGCCGGGAGTGCACGCCGAGCTTGACCAGGATGTTCTGGATGTGGGTGCGCACGGTGTGCGGGCTGATGAAGAGCAGGCTGCCGATCGCCTCGTTGCTCCAGCCCCGGCCGAGCAGCGCCAGCACCTCGCGCTCGCGCAGCGACAGGCGCTGGACGGGCGACTCGCCGCGGCCGTGCGGGTCGAGTTGGTGGAGCACCTTGGGGGGCGCGGCCCGTGGCGCGAGCCTCTCGTCGGCCAGGGCGCTCTCCACCGCGGTGCGGACGGTCGACGAGCTGCTCGTCTTGAGCACCACGCCGACGGCGCCGACCCCCATGGAGTCGAGCAGGAGCTTGGCGTCCATGTCGGGCGCGAGCAGGAGCACCTTGAGGCCGGGCCGCTCCGCCAGCGCGCGTTCGAGCATCGTGGGCCGGCCCGACATGGCGACTTCGGCGTCGATCAGGAGCAGGTCTGGTTGCAGGCGACAGACCGCGAGCACGACGTCCTGGTGTGGCGTGCAGCTGGCCACGACCTCGTGGCGACCGTCGCGGGTGAACAGGACCTCGAGCGCGTCGTTCAGGAGCGGCTGACGGTCGGCCAGCAGGAGTCTCGCCATGGTGTCACTTCCCAACACACCAGCGTCCGACCTCCGATACCCGTACCCGCGAGAGCGGCGGCAGAACCGGCGCTGGCCCGGCTCGGGCCTACGACGCGAAGGAAGGATCATCCCTTTTAGGTGCGTTGTACTCCCCGGAACGTAGCAAAGGATCGTCCAAGAGCCAGGCCCGACGCATCGGCCGAAACGCGTAGACCTCGAATCCGTCAGTCGGCCGGTAGCCAACCTCGGGGGCGGCGGTCAATGATCGCCGTGCTCGTGACGTCCGCCGTTCATCCGCCGTTCATCCGCTCGCCCGTGCCACCACCGCACGTTCGTGAGGGTGCCCGCATACCACCGACGCCCGACCGCCGGTGCGCCCGGTCCAACGAGTCGCCGTGACCCGCCTGGCAGGTAGATCGCTGTGGAGCGCAGTATGGATCCTCTGATCGAACACAACGGGTCGCCTCCGGCCGCCGACGGGCGCGGCGCCCTTCCGCACCAGCCCACCGCCCTCGCCACGACCGACCCGTCCGGGCTGCTGCCTCTCGGCGGCCACGTGCCCGAACTGAACGGCACTCCCCGCGTCCTCGACGGTCGGCGTCCCGCCCGGCGGGACACCGTGAGCGTCGTCATCCCGGCCCTCAACGAGGAGCCGAACATCGCCTGGGTCCTCGAGCGGCTCCCCGCGTTCGTCGACGAGATCGTCCTCGTCGACGGGCACTCCGTGGACCGCACCGTCGCCGTCGCCCGCGCCGTCCGCCGTGACGTCGTCGTGGTCACCCAGAACGGCGGGGGCAAGGGCGCTGCCCTGCGGGCCGGCTTCGCGGCCGCGAGCGGGGACATCATCGTGATGATCGACGCCGACGGCAGCATGAACCC
>WNFV01000482.1_pt1 | contig 84047 bp, 87 predicted proteins | sample 5400101 | NCBI WGS metagenome assembly WNFV01 (sample SAMN13153361, study PRJNA577476) | soil metagenome | isolation source: 115 cm soil or saprolite under grassland replicate 1 | place: USA:California | collected 2016-06-15
CGACGGAAGCAGCCGGCGACTGGATCGACCTCACCTGGCCCCTGTCGCCGAACGTACCGCGAATCGGATCATTCCCGGCCCCTCGGATCGAACGCATCGCCAGCATCCCCGACAAGCCAACTCAACGTCACCGAGCTGTCGATGGTCGTTCACGTCGGCACGCACGTCGACTCGCCCCGGCACGTGTTTAGCGACGCGCCAGCGCTAGAAGACGCGCCGCTCACCCGGCTGATGGGCACAGGCGTCGCCTGGCGAATCGACAAACCGCCCTACGGGATGATCGAGCCCGAGGATCTCGAGCGGATGAGACCCCGGCTCGAGCCCGGCGACATCCTGCTGCTCGACACCGGTGCCGCCCAGCACGTCGGCACACCCGACTACGATCGACATCCTTCGGTTTCGATGGCGGCTGGTCGATGGCTGGTTGACAAAGCGACCAAGTTGCTAGCCGTGGACACCCCCACGCCGGAAGTATCCATTCACAAACGTCCGGACGGATTCAACCTGCCGGTGCACCGCACGCTGCTGCGCGACGGCGTGCTGATCGCCGAGCAAGTCACAAACGCCAGCTCACTTTGCGGGCACCGTGCCGAGTTCCTCTTCCTCCCGCTCAACATCGTCGGAGGCGACGGCGCACCGGCCCGCGTCCTCGGACGCCCAATCCGCGATTGAACTCAAGCGACGGGAGGGCGCCGGACTCGAACCGGAACCGATTGCTCGGTCGCACGGGTCTCAGCCGTGCATCCCACCTCGGGATATCGACCCTCTGCCTGCGTTCACGGTAAGCCCGTGAAACGGTCCCGGAACGTCGGCGGGACGAAGCGTTGCGAACTCGGCACGAACGCGACTCCCGCGGGTTTCGCATGGTGAAGCCGGCTTGTGCCCGCGCACGGCTGACCCGCGGCGAGTGTAGCCTCGTCAATGACTCGGAGCAGATTGCGACCCGGTGCCCTCGAGCTGGGTGAACGCCCGCTCGAACGTCTCTCTCGGGTGCGCGCCGAGGACGAGCAGCTTGCGGTCGAGCAGGAAGGCGGGGATGCCGGTGATCCCGATCGCGTGCGCCTCCTCGGTCGACCGGCGCACGTCGTCGGCGTACGCGTCGGTGGCGAGCACCTCGTCGGCGCCCTCGACTCCGACCTCGGCGGCGAGCGCGCGGAGCACGTCCGGGTCGCCGAGGTCCTGCGCCTCGGCCCAGTAGGCGTCCATCAGCCGGTTGTGGAACCGCTCGTGCAGGTCCTGCGCGCGGGCATGTTCCGTCAGGCGGAGCGCTCGCATCGAGTTCGGGACGACATCCGGATTCGGGTTGTACTCGAGCCCGTGCTGCTCGAAGAACGCGCGCGTGCGCGCCATCCCGTCGGGCCCGTAGCGGGCGACGAGCTGCTCGCGCGGGATTCCCTCAGGCGGGTACTCGGGGTGCAGGTCGAACGGCAGCCACTCGACGGTCGCGCCGAAGCGCTCCTTCATCCACCCGGCCAGCACCTGGCCGACGCGGCAGAACGGTCAGATGTAGTCCGACCAGATGACGACCTCGTGCTCGGCCATTGTCAGACGCTACCGGCCGGGGGCCGGTCGTGAGCAGAGACACGAGCTTGACTTCAACCTTAGTTGAACTTGTACCTTGGAAGCTCACAACCGAACGGGGGGACAGACGATGAGCGAGCAGACACCCAGTGAGCGGATCACCGAAGAAGTCACCTCCTGGCCGGGCATCGAGGCCGGGCCCGGCAGGCGGGGCGAGTTCGCCTTCCGGCTCGACGCGCGCGAGATCGGTCATCTGCACGGAAATCACGCCGCCCACTTCTCGTTCCCGAAGGACGTGTGGGCGAAGCTCCGCGAGCAGAACCGGATCGTTAACCATCCGGTGTTCCCCGGCAGGGTCGGCCCTGCCGCGCGCGCGATCGAGAACGAGGCCGACGTCGAGGACGTGATCCGCCTGCTGCGGCTGAACTACGACCGCCTGGTCGCCCGCCACGGCCTCCCCGCGTCGGTCGGGACTAAGTAGCGCTCCGCTCCGCCTGCTCGGCCTGGGCGGCGCGGAGCACGGAATCGAGCAGGCCGGGGAAGCGCTGTTCGAGATCCTCGCGTCGAATCGAGCTGATCCGGCGGGTGCCTTCGTCTCGCTGTGCGATCACGCCGGCGAGGCGCAGGACCTTGAAGTGGTGGCTGGCGGTGCCCTTGCTCACGGGCAGCGGGATCGCCACACAGGGGAGCGCGCCTTCACTCGAGCAGGCGAGGCTGCGAACGATCTCGAGCCGCATCGGGTCGCTGAGCGCATGGAGCAACGACGGCAGGTCGAGCTCCGAGATATCGGGATGGTGGAGCTCGACGCCGGTCGCGACATCTTCCGGGAATGTTTGACGAGCGTCGAACATTGTAAGTAAGGTCCACGTCGAACAATAGCTGCGAAGGACCTAGTCCCGGAAGGAGTTGATCGGTGTGTCCGCACCAACACTGCAGTCCAGCGAGAGTCCCGTCGAAAGGCTGAGCAGGCGCGCCTGGGGCACGCTCCTCGTCCTCTGCGGCGTGATCTTCCTCGACGCCCTCGACGTGTCGATGGTCGGCGTCGCGCTGCCGTCCATCCGCACCGATCTGCACATGTCGACGAGCTCGCTGCAGTGGGTGGTCAGCGCCTACGTGCTCGGCTACGGCGGCTTCCTGCTGCTCGGAGGCCGGGCCGCAGACCTGTTCGGACGGCGGCGGATGTTCCTGATCGCGCTCGCCGTGTTCCTGGTCGCCTCCGGCCTGGGCGGGCTCGCCACCGACTCCACGCTGCTGATCGCGACGCGCTTCGTCAAGGGGATGAGCGCCGCGTTCACCGCCCCTGCGGGCCTGTCGATCATCACGACCAGCTTCGCCGAGGGCCCGGCTCGCAACAAGGCGATCTCGATCTACACCGCCACCGGCGCAACCGGATTCTCGCTCGGGCTCGTCTTCGGCGGTCTGCTCACCGAGATCGGCTGGCGCTGGGTGTTCTTCCTGCCCGTGGTCGTCGCCGCGGTCACGCTCGCCGGAGCGATCCCGCTGGTGCCCGACAGCGGTCGGCCGCCGCGGGCCGCGCGCGCGTTCGACCTGACCGGAGCGGTGACCATGACCGCCGCAATGCTCCTGCTCGTCTACACGCTCGTCGAGGCCCCCGACGCCGGCTGGGCCTCGTTGCGCACCCTCGGCTCGTTCGCCGTCGCTGCTGCGATCCTGGCGGCATTCGTGGCCCAGGAACGCCGGGTCGCCTCGCCGCTCGTGCGGCTCGGCATCCTGCGGTCCGGATCGCTCGTACGGGCCAACCTCGCCGCGATGTCGCTGTTCGGCGGCTGGGTCGGCTTCCAGTTCATCCTCACGCTGTACCTGCAGCAGCTCCGAGGCTGGTCGGCGCTCGAGACCGGACTCGCGATCTTCCCTGCCGGTTTCCTGGTCGCGGCCCTCTCGCCGCGCATCGCGCCGCTCGTCGGCCGGTTCGGCGTCAGCCGGCTGATCCTGGTCGGGCTGACGTCGCTGGTGGCGGCCTACGCGCTCTTCCTGCGGATCGGGCTCGACTCCGGGTATGCGGCTGTGATGCTCCCGACGTTCCTGCTCGCCGGGCTGGGGTTCGGCTTGTCCTTCGGGCCGCTGAACATCGCTGCCACCAACGGCATCGCTGCCGAAGAGCAGGGACTGGCCGGAGGCCTCCTGAACACGTCGTTCCAGTTCGGCGGCGCCCTCGTGCTCGCCGTCGTCACGGCCGTCAACAGCGCCTACACCGGCTCCGGCGGCTCGGCGCAAGCGCTGCTCGACGGCTTCCGCCCGGCGATCGTCGTCTCGGTGATCGTCGCCGCGCTCGGAGTGCTCGCGATGGGGCTGCGCCGACCGGTGCGGAGCGTTGCCGCCGAGGCAGAGCCAGAGCTCGACGGCGAAGTGGAGATCGAGGCGGAAGCTGCCTAGTCGAAACTAGGAGGACAGGCCCCGGTTGGGCCTGTCCTGTCATGGGTGCGCCATATTGACACGGTTATGAATTCGTGACATAGTCGTGTCACAAATGATCGCCGAGCCTGCAACCTCGCTCCGTGAGCAGCACGCCGATCTGACCCGCGAGCTGATCCTCAGGGCCCTGGTGGAGCTCCTCGAAGAAGGCGGGGCGGATGAGATCTCGGTGCAGGACGTGGCGCGCAAGGCGGGCGTGTCGCTGCGCACGGTCTATCGCTACTTCCCGACTCGCGACGAGCTCGTCGTCTCGGGCGCAACCTGGATCTTCAGTCGCCTGGTCGCGGACCCCGGCGCCGAGAAGACGCTGGATGATCTCGTCGAGAGCTGCCGGATGGTATTCCAGCACTGGGATGAACACCCCGAGCTGGCGCGAGCGCTCGCTTCGACTCCGGCAGGCGCGCAATTTCGCCACCACCGTCGCCAGCTGCGCCTCGCCCAAGTGGAGCGCGTCCTCGCAGAAGCCGCCCCCGCCCTCTCGAAGCAGGAACGGCACATGGCGGCGGCCGTACTGGGCCACCTCCACGGAGTGACGACCTGGATCACGCTCCGCGACCTCGGCCTCGACGCGGACGAGACGGCCACTGCGGTCGAGTGGGCGATGCACGCACTGATCGAAGACATCCGCCGGCGGAACAGGGCCGCCGGTCGAGCACAAAGGAGGAAGCAATGAGTCCCGAAGAGATGGAGCAGCTGATCGAGAGGCATATCGAGGCCGAGAAGGCGAGCGATCCTGCGGGCGCGGTGTCGATGTACACGGACGACGTCCAGCACGACGTCGTCGGATCGCCGCTCGGCCCCCTCGCCGGCAAAGAGTCGGCCCAGGGGTTCTACGAGTTCCTGACGCAGACGATCAACACCGAGGTGATGACCCCTACCCGTCGCTACTTCGGGGAGGACTTCTGCGTGATGGAGCACGACTGGACGGGCACCGTACCCGGCGAGTTCCTCGGCATTCCCGGCAACGGCAAGCGAATCTCGTTCCGGCTCCTGCACGTCTGGGAGTTCAAGGACGGCCTGATCAGCCGCGAGAACGTCTGGCTCGACAGCGGCACTATCGTTCAGCAGCTGACGGAGCCGGAGACGGCCGCGGCGATCGCCTAGCGGGGGAGTGCAGGGACAGTCCCGGGACTGTCCCTGCACGCGGTCCGCCTAGGTTTCGGCCTGAGCGGGACGCGCCGGTCCCTCGGCCTGGACGCGCGGCAGCCACTCGAGCCACCGTGGCAGGTACCAGTTCCAGCGGCCGAGCAGGTGCATCGCGGCCGGGAGCACCACCGAGCGGATAATCGTCGCGTCGATCAGCAGCGCGACGGCAACGCCGAAGCCCATCTGCTGGAACATGACCAGCTCGCCCGCGGCAAAGCCGGCGAAGACGGCGACGATGATCAGCGCCGCGCCGGTGATGATTCGCGCCGTCGAGGCGACGCCCGACGAGACCGCCTCTGTCGTGTCGCCGGATACGTCGAAGCGCTCCTTGATCCGGCTGAGCAGGAAGACCTGGTAGTCCATCGACAGCCCGAAGAGCACCGAGAACAGGAACAGCGGTACCCAAGCCTCGATCGTGTCCACGTGTTGGAAGCCGAACAGACCGGAGGCGAAGCCGTGCTGGAAGACGAGCACGAGCAGTCCATAGGCTGCGCCGACCGAGAGCAGGTTGAGCAGAACCGCCGTTCCCGCCACGACGACCGAGCGGAAGACCACGGTCAGGAAGATGAGCGTCAGCCCGAGCACGAATGCGATCACCCACGGCGCGGGCCCGATCACCGAGTCGAAGTAGTCGATGTCCTCCGACGTCGTGCCGCCGACGAGCACCTGGGCCCCTGTTCCTTCGAATGCGTCCGGCACCGTCGTCGAGCGGAGGTGCCGTACCGCGGAGACGGTGGCGTCACCCGCTGGGTCGCCGCGCACGGGAACCGACAGCAGCGCGACCTTGCCGTTCGGCGAGCGCTCGATCTGTCCCGGACCGAAGTGCGGGTCGGCCGCCAGCGTCGTGCGCAGCCGAGCGAGTGCCTGCTCGGCGGCAGGTTGCGTTGCGCCCTGCGCGACGACGATCTCAACCGGGTCGGCCGTCGCCCCCCGGAAGTAGCGTTGGAGCGCTTCGAAGCCCTGCCGCGCTTCGAACCGGCTGGGCAGCAGCGTCGGGCCGCTCGTGCCGATGTGCAGGCCGAGGATCGGCGATGCGGCGGCCAGCAGCACCGCGACCGACAACACGAGGCTGAGCACCGGCCTGCGCAGGATCGTGTGGACGATCGCGCCCCAGATGCGTCCCTCGGGGTTGGCGGCCTCGAGCGAGCGCCTGCCGACGATCGGGATCCGCCCTCGGTCGACGCGGTCGCCGAGCACCCCGAGCAGCGCCGGCAGCAACGTCGCCGAGGCCACGACCGAGACGATCCCGACGACGATCGCTCCAACCGCCAGGCTGCGCATGATCGAGCTCGGCACGACCAGCATTCCGAACATCGCGATCACGAACGTCGTGCCGCTGAAGATCACCGCGCGGTTCGCGGTCTTCGCGGATGCGGCGATCGCGTCGAGCTTCTCGCGAGCCTGGCCTCGCTCCTCGCGGAACCGGGAGACCACGAACAGCGCGTAGTCGATCCCGAGTGCGAGCCCCATCCCGGTCAGCATGTTGACCACGAAGATGGAGAGGCTGAACGCGTGCGCGAGGCCGGCGACGAGGCCGAGCGCGACGACGATCGACGGGAACGCGATCAGCAGGGGAACCAGCCCCCCGACCACCGTGCCGAAGACGAGCAGCAGGATGATCAGTGCTGCAGGCAGGCCGAACTGGAGCTCGCCTGACTGGAGGTCCTCCTCGGAGAGCTTGTTGAAGTCGTGGTTAAGCGTCTGCTGGCCGGTGACCGTGACGTCGAACGACGTGCTCTCATCGGCGCGCTGCACCGCGTCGACGACGTCGTCGATGCCCGAGCTCGATTCGTCCGGCATTGCGAACTGCACCATGGCCGCGTGGCGATCCTTCGAGACGAGCGAGGGATCGCGCGCGCTGAGGTACGAGCGGGTGCTCTCGACGTTCTTGGCCTGGCGCACCTTGCCGGCGAGAGTGGTAACGAGCGAGCGGAACTGCGGTGCATCGACCGTGAACCGCGGGGAGTGCACGATGACGAGGTCGGTGACCGCTGAGCCCGAGCTCGGCGGGAACGCAGCCTCTCGGGCGTCCTTTGCCCGCTCGGACTGAGGATTGTTGGTCGGTTTCCCCTCAGTGCTCAGCGCGCCGCCGAGCAACGCGCCGATCGCGACGATCGCGATCACGAACGCCACGACCCAGGCGCCGATCGTCCGCCACGGGTGCCGCGCGCTGGCGAGCACGATTGATGTGAGCTTCGAGTTGTTCATCCCGCACCCCCTGTCTTGCCGTCCGGCTGTGCTGTATAGATAGCATAACTCCCCACTAGCGGGAAGTTACACTATCCATATGTTCACTCGGAGGGGCTGATGCGGATCGCGGAGCTAAGCCGGCGCAGCGGCGTTCCGGTGCCGACGATCAAGTACTACATCCGCGAGGACCTGCTCGCCCCGGGCGAGCTGACGAGCCCCAACCAGGCGCAGTACGGCGAGGCGCACGTCCGGCGGCTGAGGCTGATCAGGGCGCTGGTCGACGTCGGCGATCTGTCGATCGCCGAGACGCGTGACGTGCTCGCCTCGATCGACTCACCGGGTAAGACGCTCCACGAGAGGCTGGGAAAGGTGCAACACGCCGTGACGCCGAGCCTGCACGGGGAGGTCGACGAGGAGTCGTGGGCGCTCGCCGCGCGGCAGGTCGAGGAGCTCGTGCGCCGGCGTGGCTGGCAGGTCAAGGAATCCGGCCCCGCCTGGCAGCTGCTGACCCAGGTGCTGGCCACGCTCCACGCGCTCGGTCAGGACGATCTCGCCGGGCTGCTCGACGAGTACGCGGACGCGGCCGAGCGGCTCGCCGAGGCCGAGGTCGCGTGCGTCCTCGGCCGCCCCGACCTCGAGAGCATGCTGGAGGGGGTCGTCATCGGCACCGTGCTCGGAGATGCCCTCCTCGCCGCGCTGCGACGGCTTGCCCAGGCGAACGTCTCCGCGCGAACGAGCCCGAAGGTCGCGCGGGCACGCGCGAACGCTGGTAAGCGAGTGCCTCAGCCGTAGATCGATCGACCGGCTCCCGCTCGCGCGTTCTCCGGGTACGGCTCCAGATCGTTCATGTATCGCGGCTGCGCCTCCACCCGACCCAGCCAGGCGCGCACCGCCGGATACGGGCCGAGCTCGAGCCCGGCCTCCGGGGCTACGTGTGTGTAGGCGTACGTGGCGATGTCGGCGATCGTGTACGTGTCGCCGACGAGGAACGGCTGCGCCTGCAGGTGGTGATCCAGCAGCCGAAGCGCCTCCTCTGCTCCCTCGCGTCTGCGGACGGCGTCAGGGCTGTCGGGCGTGAAGCGACCGGTGAGGAGGCGGAAGCGGAGCCCGCCCATCGTCATCATCACGTCCGTCTGCTCGAAGAGCAGCCAGCGGACGACCTGGGCGAGGTCGAACGGATCGGACGGCAGGAACGGCGTCCCGTGCGCCAGCCAGAGCAGGATCGCGTTCGACTCGGGGAGCAGCTTCCCGTCGTCGGTCTCGAGGACCGGCGTCGCCCGTGCGGGGTTCTTCGCCGCGAATTCCTCGGTCAGTGTGTCCCCGCCGAAGATGTCGATCGGGATCCGCTCGTACGGACGCTCGAGCTGGGCGAGCAGCAGTCGAACCTTGTAGCAGTTCGCCGAAGCGGGGTAGTCGTAGAGCTTCATGTTTTGGTGGAACGCAAGGAAGGCCGGTTTTGTGAGATCGAATTCATCGCCATGAGGTCAGGTCTGCAATGAAGCATTCGCCCTCTAACTCGCCGCGAACGCAATGTTGCAATGCAAGACCTGACCCCATAACCCCAGTGCGATCCCAACTGCCGTCCATGACGTTGGGCTCGCATTGTCTTCTGCTATCCCCCGACGCCACCATGGTGGGAGCAGGCGCCTTGGATGCCGCCCGAGTCGCTGAGCGTCCCGTCTGCGTACACAACTGTATAGCCGTTTCCGCTGCCGTAGTCCTCACCATAGGAGAGGAGAAGCCGAGCCGCTTCGCTTGCGGATGGCTCGCGGAGCTTTCGCGGTCCGGTTCGAGTCGGGTCAGTCAGTGTGGAGCCGGATGTCCCCCGCATAGCGCGGATTAGGTTGTACGCGGATCGTGATGGTCGGGACGAACTGCGTCCCGCCCGTGGCCATGACCGAGCCGCCCTCATCCTGCACCGCATCGACGATGGTTATGTTGATCCCAAGGATCGCGATGGCGACCACGTGCTTCGCGGTACTCGCAACCAAAATCTTTGCTGCCTGCTCGAGAACGTCCAACGACTGAGCTGGCAGGTGGAAGCCGCCTATAAGCAGCATCCCAGGATGACGCGCCGTCAGTTGGTGCGCCTTGCCCGTTCCCGCCTTCTTTAGCGCCTTCGCCACAATCCTTTGCGCGTCCTCAAGATTCAGCGGATCGTTCGACTCACGAAGTGCGTATGGCGCCTTGACCTCGATCAGAAGTCGACCGAGCGAACCGACGCTGACCCAGAGGTCAGCTGTCCGCGTCTCCCGTTCAGCTTGGAAGCCCGTGCCGTTACCGAGGTCGGTGAGCAGTGACGCGGCCGCAAAGGTGATCACTGTGTGAGCGAACGTCGATGATGCTTTAAGGCTCGCGACCATGGGCGGTACCGCGGGGTCGTTCCGCCAGCGGTCGAACAGGTCAAGCGCGAGGCTGAGTTCCGCAACTGCAGAGGCATCGATGTACCCCTCGTCCGTCGCCATGCTAGCTGCCGACTGCTCAAGCCGATCGATCAGCTCGATCAGCCTGTGCCGCTCCCGCGGCGACGTAGCTGACTTCTTCCCGCGCTCGTCGGACGCGCGGAGCCTCTCGTAATCCACCCCGAGGAGAGCGACGGCTCGGTCGATCATCGCCTGAAGCCCCGCCGCATCCGCAAGGACGAGCTTCTGCGAAGGCGCACCAGTCGGCACGAACCGCGCAGCGTCGTCGTAACCGCCCGTTTCGAGGGAACGGCGCTCAACCGCGGACTTTCCTGCAAGAACAACACCAGGCGCGCCCGTCACTGGCGTCTTCATCATGAACTCACCTGGATCGACCGCCACCAGTGGGCGGCCGAGAGGCGTACCTTCCGGGAGGCGAGGGCCAGTGCTTAGTCCGCCACACCCGCCGCATCGGAAAACGAGATCCCACATTTCCCCCTCGGCAACGTGGGATGCGAGGACGACACCCTTGCAGTGACCGCAGACGTAGTCCTCGTCTCCGTGCCCGCGGTAGACGGGCCCGAGGGTTCCCTGAACGAGGACGGCCTCACCGGCAGCATCCGCAACCGGCGTTAGAAGCCGGGTCGGCATCGGATCTGGCTGACAGTGCATGGAGACGGTCTCACGTGTGGAGCGTATTTCCCGATGTGTTGGTCACTGACGCGTACTGCGTGCTCGTACAACGGTGACCCGTCCCGAGTGCACACTTACTGCGTCACCCCTCAGTGATTGGGCGCGTGCAGATCAACGTTGGCCGAAAGCGCCGCCCGGATGACCTCGCCCATTGGACCAAGACGGCGGCCCTCACTGCGACCCGCCAGGAGTCACGCCTCCGTTGCGAGCAAGGCATCGATCGTTTCACCGTGACGGAGCAAACGCCTGCTTCTACGTCCGACCAGCGCCGCTGTCGGGTGAAGGAGGGCGTTGTAATTGCTCGCCATTGCGAGCGTGTAGGCGCCCGTTGCCGGCACCGCCAGCAGGTCGCCCCGGCTCGGTTCCGGTAGCTCCGCCCGCTCGATCAGGACATCGCCGCTCTCGCAGTGCTTGCCGCACACGGCGAAAGTGCCCGCCGCGGACTCGTCCGCTCGGTTCGCCAGCAGCGCTGCATATCGCGCGCCGTACAGCGCGGGGCGCGGATTGTCCGACATACCGCCGTCTACCGCGACCCACGTCGTTCCGCCGGCTCGCTTGACCACTCCCACTCGATAGAGCGTGAAGCCCGCTCGGCCGACCAGCGAGCGGCCCGGCTCCAGCACAACCTGCGGGCGCGGGAGGTTCTGCAGAGTCCACGCGTGGTTGAGGCTCGACACCAGCGAGGCGGCGTACTCCTCCGGCGACGGTGGTGCTGGCTCGTCCGCTACGTACTGGATCCCCAGGCCGCCGCCCAGGTTCACGATCTCCGGTGTCCAGCCGATCTCGGCCCGGGCCCGCCCTGCGAACTCGGCCAGCCACGCGATCGCCGCCCGCGCTGGGCTTTCGTCCAGGAGCTGCGACCCCAGATGCACATGCAGGCCCAGCACCTCCAGGCCCGCCTCAACACCCCGCCGGATCACCTCCACCGCCTCCTCCGCCGGCACGCCGAACTTCGAGCCGACATGGGCGGTCTGGATCGCCGCATGCCCGCCTGTCTCGATTCCCGGCGTCACGCGAAGGAGCACCCGCTTCACCCCTGCCGCGACGCAGCGCTCCACCTCGCCCGGCTCGTCCATCACCACCAGCCACACTCCTGCCTCTGCCGCCGCTGCCAGCTCCTCGTCCGACTTGTTGTTGCCGTGGACGACGATTCGCTCCGCCTGCACCTCGGCCGCCTGCGCGTACCGGAGCTCGCCCAGCGTCGAGACGTCCGCGCCGATGCCCTCCTCGGACAAGACCCGCATCAGCGCCACATTCGGGAACGCCTTCGTCCCGTACACGATCACCGCGTCCGGCGCGCCCCGCCGGTACGCCCGCGCCGCCGCCCGCACCGTCTCCTCGCAGTACACGACCAGCGGCGTGCCGTACTCCTCGGCCAAGGAGACCACGCCGACGCCGCCGACGAACAACTCGCCGCCTCTGACCTCGGCCGTATCGGGAAAGAGCTCCAGCACGGTGTTACGATTCTTCCTGTGAAGCAGCTGCTCGCATAGGGTAGGAAGCCAACGCGGCCCGGCCGCGGCAGCTTCCCGCGGGCCTCTCAGACGAGAGGCCTTTTCATTTCAAGAGGCCAATGGACAAGTACAATGCACAACAGATCGAAGCGAAGTGGCAGCGCGTCTGGGAGGACGAGCAGACCTTCCACACGCCCAATCCGCCCCCGGGCGACGAGCCGGCGAACCACTGGTACCAGCTCGAGATGCTGCCGTACCCGTCCGGGACGCTGCACATGGGGCACGTCCTCAACTACACGATGGGCGACGTCCTCACGCACTTCCGCCGCCGCAACGGCTGGACCGTGCTGCGCCCGATGGGCTGGGACTCGTTCGGCCTGCCGGCCGAGAACGCGGCGATCAAGGAGGGCGGCCACCCGCGCGAGATCGTCGAGCGCAACATTGTCCTGATCCGCGAGCAGATGAAGCGGCTCGGCTGGGTGATCGACTGGCAGCGTGAGGTCGGCGCCCACGAGGTCGAGTTCTACCGCTGGACGCAATGGCTGTTCCTCAAGTTCTTCGAGCGCGGGCTCGCCTATAGAAAGGCGGCGCCGGTCAACTGGTGCCCGAACGACCAGACCGTGGTCGCGAACGAGTACGTGATCGACGGCCGCTGCGAGCGCTGCGGCTTCGAGGTCGAGGCGCGCAACCTCGAGCAGTGGTTCTTCAAGATCACCGCGTACGCCGACGAGCTGCTGCGCTACGACCTGCCGCCCGGCGGCGAGTGGCCCGAGCGGACGAAGACGATCCAGCGCAACTGGATCGGGCGCAGCGAAGGCGCCGAGATCCTCTTCCGGCTGGAGGAACTCGACACCGACATCGCGGTCTTCACGACGCGGCCCGACACGCTCTTCGGCGCCACCTTCTTCGTGCTGGCGCCCGAGCACCCGCTGGTCGAACGGATCGGCACCGACGAGGTGCTGGAGTACGCGAAGCACACCGCGGCCAAGCGCGGCGAGGAGCGCGAGACCGAGGAGGTGAAGACCGGCGTCTTCACCGGCCACTGGGTCATGAACCCGGTCAACGACGGGAAGCTGCCGGTCTACGTCGCCGACTACGTGCTGATGGACTACGGCACCGGCGCGATCATGGCCGTGCCTGCGCACGACGAGCGCGACCGCGAGTTCGCCGAGGCGTTCGACCTGACGATCGTCGAGGTGATCGACGAGGCTGGCGTTCTCGTCAACTCCGGCGAGTTCGACGGGCTGCCGGCCGAGGAGGCGAAACACGCGATCGTCGAGCGGTTGCGCAAGGAGGGGAGGGGCGCGCCGGCGGTCTCGTACCGGCTGCGGGACTGGAGCATGTCGCGGCAGCGCTACTGGGGCTGCCCGATCCCGATCATCTACTGCGACGACTGCGGGGTGGTGCCGGTCCCGGAGGAGGACCTGCCGGTCGAGCTTCCCGAGGTCGAGGACTACCGGCCGAAGGGCGTACCGCCGCTGGCGTCCAACCAAGAGTGGCTGCACGTGCCGTGCCCGCGCTGCGGCAAGCCCGGCACCCGCGAGGCGGACACGATGGACACGTTCGTCGACTCGTCGTGGTACTTCCTGCGCTACTGCGACCCGCACAACGACACCGCGCCGTTCGACCGGCGCGTGGTCGACTACTGGTGCCCGATCACGACGTACATCGGCGGGATCGACCACGCCACGGGCCACCTGCTCTACTCCCGCTTCTTCGTCAAGGTGATGAACGAGATGGGGCTGCTCGGTTTCCGGGAGCCGTTCGCGCGCCTCTTCCACCAGGGCTGGGTGCAGATGGGCGGCTCGAAGATGTCGAAGTCGCGCGGGAACGTCGCCGGCCCCGACGACCTGGTGCGCGAGTACGGCGCCGATGCGGTGCGCCTCTACATCCTCTTCATGGGCCCCGCCGACCAAGACATGGAGTGGACGGAGAGCGGGATCGAGGGGATCTCGCGGTTCGTGCGGAGGTTGTGGCGCGTCGTGCACGAGGTCGCCGAACGCGCTCCGGCCGACGCGGGCGACGGGCCGTTGGTTCGCCGCGCCCACGCGACGATCGCGAAGGTGACCGACGACGTCGACCGCCGCTTCCAGTTCCACACGCCGATCTCGGCGGTGATGGAGATGGTCAACGAGATCGCGGACGACCATGCTGCGCCGGGCGCGCGGTTCGCGGCCGAGACGGCGGTGTCGTTGTTGCAGCCGTGGGCACCGCACGTGACCGAAGAGCTGTGGGGGGCGCTGGGGCACGAGCGGCTGTGGGAGCAGCCGTGGCCGGTCGCCGACCCCGCGCTGCTCGAGCGCGACACCTTCCAGCTGGTCGTGCAGGTGAACGGCAAGGTGCGCGACCGGATCGAGGTGCCGGCGGGGTTGGCGGAGGACGAGCTGGTGGAGCGGGCGAAGGCGTCCGAGCGGGTGCAGGCGCACCTGGACGGCAAGGAAGTCCGGAAGACGATCGTCGTGCCGGGCAAGCTGGTCAACCTAGTCGTGGCGTAGAGCAGGGGCAGGCCCTCTCGGGCCCGCCCCTGCCTCTCGGCTGTCGGCTAGCCCGCGCTCGAGGTCGATGGGCCGGCTCCGGGCGCCTCCGTCTCCGTATGGAGCTGGCCGGCGCCGGGCGGGGGCGGCCCGAACGGCTGGCTCCCGGCCGGCGCGTCGACGATCTCGCACTCGTTGACCTCGCCCTTGGCGAAGCCGACTCCGATCGACTCCGGGCCTGCTTCCGACGCCCCGGCGGCCGTCTGGGTCATGATCACCAGGGTCGCGTCGGTCGGGTGGTGCTTGCTGATCGTGAAGCGGGTGTGGCCGTCCATCGTGTGCTCCACGCCGCCCCTGATCCCGTCGTGACCGGGCCCGTGATCCCTCGACGCGGGTGTGAACCAGGGCTGCTTGCAGGTCTTTCCCGCCGGCAGGTACTGGACGACCGCGCGGATGCCCGCGTCCCGCAGCTTTGCCTCCAGCCCGGCCGCGTCCCTGAGGGAGTTGATCTCGACGGTCACCGTCCCGTCGTCGTTTGCGCTGACGGCGTACGCAGGGGAAGGACCGCGCACGAGAAACGGCACGCCGGCACCGGCGGCAACCGCGAGCACCGCGGCCAGGCTCCCCACCAGCGCGAGCCGGCGCCGCGGCCAGGACGCCATCCACGCCCGCGGCCTGCGAGGTGGCCGCTCCGGTCCCGAGGAAGGCTGCGCGACCACCAGGCTCCGCAGCTCGTCGAGCAGCCGTTCCTCAAAGCCCCGCCTCCGCTTTTCCGTGTTCATGAAGACACCTCCGATAGATCGCTGATACCGAGGGCGGGGAGGGCAAGCCGCTTCTGGAGCAATCGTCGGGCACGGTGCAGCCGCACTCGGGCGGCGACCGGGCGGATCCCGAGCGCCCGCGCCGCCTCGCCGACCGCAAGGCCGTCGAGCGCGACGAGCTCGAGCACTGCCCGCTCCCCGGCAGAGAGCCGGGCCATCTGCTCGTAGAGCGACCGCGCCGTTGACTCGGCATCGATTCGCTCGTGCAACGCGACCAGATCGTCCTCGTCGACCAGCTCCCGGCCCCGAGCTCTGCCCGTCACCCGCAGCTCCTTCGCGCTCCGTCGTCGCTCGCCCGCGACCACGTTGCGGGCGATCCCGAACAGCCAAGCCACCGGCTCGCCGCGACTCCTCCGGTACGACCGAGCAGATTCGATCGCGGCGACGAACACATCGGCGGTCAGGTCCGCCGCGAGCAACGGGTCGCTCACTCGGCGGGCAACGAATCGCTGCACCGCTTCGACGTGCTCACGGTAGAAGCGGTCGAGAGCATCCGGATCGGATGCGATCTGGGCGACCGCCCCGCCGCTCTGTTGTCGGTCCACTTGCACCTCCTCAAATCCTCGCATTCCTTTGTTCTTCGCCGGACAGGCGCCGGGCGTTACGGAGGCAAGCTCGTGAATCTCGTCGTCGGCTAGCGATGAGTTTCGGGCGAACGGCAGGTCTATTCGTTATGACCCCGACGGAGCCGAGCTCCGCCGATACGACGACGCAAGAGGAGGACGAATGCCCGGTCAGATCGTGCACATCGAGATCCCGGCGGACGACACCGCCAAGGGGCGCGAGTTCTGGGGCTCGCTCTTCGGGTGGCAGTTCGAGGCGTACCCCGGTCCGTCCGAATACTGGATGACCCAGATCAGTGACCAGGGGGGCGCGGCGATCACCAACATGGAGCCCGGCAAGCGAGGGACGCGCTCCTACTTCGACGTGGAGGACATCAACGCCGGCGCCGCGCGGGTGAAGGAGCTCGGCGGGGAGGCCGACGAGCCGCAGCCGGTGCCCAGCATGGGCTGGTTCGTGACCTGCAAGGACACCCAGGGGAACGAGTTCGGCCTCTGGCAGAGCGACACGTCCGCGCCGGCCCCGGCCGGCTAGGGCTGATCAGCGGTGGGCGGCGCCTCGACCGGGGCCGCCCGCCGCCTCATCGGGCAGCAGCGACCGCGGCGTCGGCTCGAGGCGCAGGGTCTGGGGCGCGCCGTCCAGGTGCTCGCCCAGGAGGGCGGCGAGGTCGATCGCGGCGGCGTGCTCGGATCGGGCCCGCTCGTCGGCGAAGAGCGAGAGCCAGACGAAGACCTCTTCACCCTCGCGGACCGGCAGGGCCGGAAAGGTGTTCTCGCTGTGTTCGGTGACGAATCTGGCGCGGACGCCGCCGCCCGCCTGCCGCAGCGCGGGCTCGATCTCGCGGTCGAAGAGCTCGCTGAACGCCGGTGCGTGTCCCGGCTCGAGCGGACAGACCGTCACGGACACGACCCCGCGGGCGGGGGCCGATGTGCGTGCCGGCGGACGGCGGCTTGTGTCCAGAGCCAGGCGGGACGCCTGATCGACCGGACGCAGGAGCAGAACGTTGTCGACGTCGACCATGGTCGCGTTCGCGGCTTCACTGTGCTCGGCCCAGGCGGGCCCGCCGTAGAAGGCCTGCAGAGCACGGGCTCGAGCCGGCATGCCGGTGAAGCCGCGGATCCAGACGAAGCTGTCCGGGTCGTCGGCATCGCGGAACGTGCCGAGCACTCGGATGCCGACGGCCTCCTGCGTCTCGACGAACTCGCGCTCGAACAGCTCGATCAGCGTCTCGCGTGCGCCGGGATGAAGGGCGTAGCGACGCAGCTCGATGATGGAGCTTCCCGGCTCGGTCATGTCGCACAAGTCGTAGCGGACCGCTTTGCGGTTACGCGGGGCGCTGCGCGGGCAGAAGCGGGAAAACCGTCGACGAAGAGGGAGGCTCGATGGCGTTCATCCTCACCCGCATCAACGTGGGCGACTACGACACGTGGAAGCCGATGTTCGACCAGGACCGGCCGGGTGCCCGCGCGGCGTCCAAAGGCTGGCGGCTCTTCCGCAGCGTGGACGATCCGGGCCAGGTGTTCATCCAGGTCGAGTTCGGCTCGGTCGAGGACGCGAAGGACGGCCGCGAGAAGCTGCTCGCGTCCGGCGTGCTCGACCGCTTCTCCGACAAGTACGGACCGACGATCGTCGAGGAAGCGGAGACCGTCAGCCGCTAGAACGAGAAGGCGACCTCGCCGGTCGTCACCTGCGGCGGGCTGATCGACAGCTCGGCCAGGCTCTCGCCGACCCAGGCGGCGGCCGCGCGGGAGTCTGGCATGTTCCGGCAAAACAGGTTGAGAGGAGGCTTCGATGCAGGCTCTGCTCAAGGACTTCCGCGCGTTCCTGGTGCGCGGCAACCTCGTCGACACGGCGGTCGGGATCGTCATCGGGATCGCCTTCGCCGCGCTCGTCAGCGCGCTGGTCAAGGACCTGGTCACGCCGATCATCGCGGCGCTCGCCGGCAAGCACGACTTCTCCGCGCTCTCGTTCACGATCAACGGCAGCCGCTTCCTCTTCGGCGACTTCATCAACGCGGTGATCGCCTTCGTCTCGATCGCGGCGGCGGTGTTCTTCTTCGTGGTGAAGCCGGCCAGCGCGCTGACGGCGCGGTTGCAGAAGGAGCCGGCGGCTGACGAGACCGTCCGTGCGTGTCCCGAGTGCCTCAGCCAGATCCCGCGGGCGGCGAGTCGCTGCGCGTTCTGCACGACGGAGGTGGCGCCGGCATAGGAGCGCTAGGCGCGCGGGACGTCGGCGAAGTGGGACTCGCGCCAGGTCGTCGCGAAGGCGCCGGGGCGCGAGCCGATCGCGAGGAGCGTCGTTCCGGGAACGAGGGCGACGGCACTCCGCTTCACGTGCGGGTCGGTGACGGCTACGGCGGTGCCGCGGGGCGCGTGGATGCGCTCGCCGTCGAGCTCGAAGTGGGCCTCGCCCTCGAGCACGAGGTAGAGCTCCTCCTGGCCGCTGGCCCGCTCGTCGTGCGCCCCGACGAGCCTCTCTTCGCCCTGTTTCGCGACGAAGACGTTCGCGCCGAAGGCGGTCAGCCCGAAGAAGTGCTGGAGCGGATGCCAGTCGGGGTCGCCGGGGTCTCCGTCGGTGACGGTCGGGATCTCGCTCAGGGTGCGGACGGCCCAGCCTGCCATTTAGCTCGTCGCGGCGACCGTGCCTAGCCCGACGAAGATCCCGCCCGAGGCGTAGCGGACTGCTTTTCGACGGCGGCGGATGAAGCCGCCGATCGTCCCGCCCGCGAGCGCGTAGGCGCCGTCGCTGAGCAGGCCGAGCGCGATCCAGACGAGCCCAAGTACGGCGATCTGGGTCCACACGGTGCGGTCGAGGTCGACGAACTGGGGCAGGAAGGCGAGGAAGAACAAGGCCGTCTTCGGGTTCAGCACGTTGACGACGATGCCCTGGGTGAAGACGCGGTGGCCGCTGCGCGGGGGGCGGGCGTCGAGCTCGGCCGGCTCGTCGCGCTCCAGCCATTTCCGGATCCCGACATAGACGAGATACGCGGCTCCGACGTACTTGACCGTGCTGAACGCGATCGCCGAGGAGACGATCAGCGCGGACAGGCCGGCGACGGCCGCGACGATGTGGACGAGCGACCCGACGTGAACGCCTGCGACCGAGAGCAGTCCGTGGCGGCGGCCGCCCTCGACGCTGGTCGCGATGATGTAGAGCACCGAGGGGCCGGGGATTGCGAGCAGCACGAGTGCAGCCGGGATGAAGACGGCGAACGCGTGCGCGCTGGGCACGCTGCTTAGCGTATGCCGGTGTCGATCGAGAAGTCGAGGCGGTCGTTGTGCGCGCGGCGGACGTGGACCGCGCGCGGCCGGATGTTCCGGGTGATCCCGATCCGCTCGACGGTCGACACGGTGTAGTAGCCCGCGGGGAGGGTGATCCGGTAGACCCCGCGGGCGGTCGAACGGGTGCGGTACGTGTGGCCCGCGCGGCGGAAGAGCAGCGTCACCTGCGCCGGCGCCGAGCAGGGCTCACCCGCGCGGCAGACCGGCACCGTCGGACCTTTCGTGACGGTGCCGTGCAGGCCACTGAGCAGGATTGCCAGTGCGACGACCGACCCCATCGCCTCCATGGTGCCTGACGCGTCCTCGGGCCGCTCGCGGCCCTTACAGATTCGGGACATCTGGGCAAAACGGGGTGAGCTAACCGGCTGTGAGGTGGCCGCCGCGTGGGTCACGCTTTCGTCGCACATTGGGCACCCGCGAGGCTCATTTTTGTTGCCACACTGGGCGACATGCAGACGATCGTCCTCACCCGGCGCCGCGTCCTGCTCGGTGCACTCCTGCTGGCGCTGGTGCTCGTGGTGGGGGCTCGGTTCGTCGTACGCGCCGGGTCGTCGGCCGGGCCCGCCGCGCCGCCCATCATCGGCTCGGCCGAAGCGGGGGCGGGCGCGGGTGCGGCGCCCGTGGCGGTGGCGAAGCTCGTCGTCTATGTCGTCGGCGCCGTGCGCCGTCCCGGGGTGTACAGACTCACCGAGGGGACGCGCGTCGAGGACGCCGTGCTGCGCGCCGGCGGCGCGACGCCGAAGGCCGACCTGATCGGCGTGAACCTCGCCGCGCCGCTTGCCGACGGCCAGCAGGTGCTCGTGCCCGCGCGGCTGCCTGCCGCCGTGGCCGCGGCGGAGGGGCTCGGCGGATCCGCGGGCAGCGCCGCTACGCCGGCGGGCCCGGTACAGCTGAGCGTCGCGACAGTCGAGCAGCTTGAGACGCTGCCGGGGATCGGCCCCGTTACGGCGCAGAAGATCGTCGACTACCGGACGGCTCACGGCGCCTTTCGCTCGGTGGACGCGCTCGACGACGTGCCCGGGATCGGGCCCACCCGGGTGGAGCAGCTCAAAGGGCTCGTGGTGCCGTGAGCGAGCGGTTGTTGCGCGGCTACCCGTATGCGCTTGCAGGTTCGGCGTGCGTCGGGTTAGCGGCCGCGAACGCGGTGCGGGTCGGGAGCGCGGTCGTTGTCGCGCTGGCGGTGCTTGCTGCCGGGTCGGCGGCCTTCGCCGGCGAGTTCGTCCTGCGCGTCGCGCTGCTGGCGGCCGCGCTGGGCCTCGCGGGGTGGTGGTGGGGCAGCGCGCGGCTCGATGCGCTCGACGCCAGCGCGCTCGTCCCGCACATCGGCGAGACAGAGCAGGCGCTGGTCGAGGTCACAGGCCCGGCCCGGCGCAGCAGCTTTGCGATGCGGGTGCCCGGCAAGGCGCTGCGCTTCGGATCGCTCACCGTCCACGAGCCCGTGCTGCTCCAGCTGCCGCTGGGCCGCTCGCCTCCGCAGGGTGCCCGGCTGGAGCTGCGCGGCCGGCTGCGGCTGCCGCGACCCGCAGCGCACGGCTTCGACGAGCGGATGTGGCTGCGCCGCCACGGCGTCCACGTCGTCGTCGAGGCGCGCGACTGGCGCGCGGCGGGGCGCCGTGGCGGCGTGGGCGGCTACGCCGACCGCGTGCGCGGCTGGCTCGCCGCCTCGATCGCCCCCGGCCTCGGGGGAGAGCGGCGCGCGGTCCTCGAGGGGATCGTGCTCGGCGAGGACGAGGGCCTGTCGGACGAGCTCCGCACGAGCTTCCGCTCCTCGGGGCTCTACCACCTCCTCGCGGTCTCGGGCCAGAACGTCATCTTCATCGCCGGGGGCGTGCTCGGGCTCGCGTGGCTGCTAGGCGTGCCGCGCTGGCTGGGCGAGCTCGGCGCGCTCGCGGGAATTGCGTCCTACGTGCTCGCCGTCGGGGCGCAGCCGTCCGTGATCCGGGCCGGCATCGCCGGCGCGCTCGGCTCGCTGGCATGGCTCGCGGCGCGGCAGCGTGACCGCTGGCACTTCCTGCTCGTCGGCGCGCTGATCCTGCTCGCCTGGAACCCGTACAACCTGCTCGACGCCGGCTTCCAGCTCTCGTTCGCGGCGGTCGCGGCGATCTTCGTCGCCGTGCCCCGGATCGGACGCACCTTCGAGGGCTACCCGGTGCCGCGCGCGCTCGCCGACGTGGTCGCTGTTTCGCTCGCGTGTGGGCTCGCGACCGCACCGATCCTCTGGTTCCAGTTTGGCCGCATCCCCGTCTACTCGGTCCCGGCGAACGCGCTCGCCGCGCCGGTGGTCGCGCCGCTACTCGGGCTCGGCTTCGTCACGGCAGCGGTCGCGCCGCTCTCTCCCGCGGTTGCCGGCGCGCTCGCGTGGGCGAACGGCTGCCTCGCGGCCTACCTTGCGGGCTGCGCCCGCTTCGTGGGCGGTCTCCCGGGCGCGGTCGTCTCCTCGGGAACCGGGCTTGCCGCGCTGGTGGCGCTCGCCGCGGCGGCCGCGCTCGGCCTGCGGGCACTCCGGCTCCGCGAGGACCGCTGACTATGCTTGCCCTCCGTGTCCGCAGAGTTGAAGGTCGCCTACCTGCTGACGGGCAGCGACCGCCCGAAGATCGAGCGCGCCCTCCACCGGCTGCGCGAACGCTTCGGCGACGACTCGGTCGAGCGGCTGTCTGCCCGGGACGCGTCCGGCGAGGACGCCGTCGCGGCGTGCAACGCGATGGGCCTGTTCGCGGCCGGCGGTCGGCTCGTGCTCGTGGACGAGGTGGAGCGCTGGAAGGCGGCGGACGCGAAAGCGGTCGCCGACTACCTCGCCGCGCCCGCGCCCGAGACGGTGTTGGCGCTCGTCGGCGAGGAGCTCCGGAAGGACTCGCCGCTCGCCAAGGCATGCGCGAAGGCGGGCGAGGTGCTCGTCTACGAGGTCTCGAAGCGGGAGCTGCCGCGCTGGATCGGCGAACAGTTCGCACGTCACGGCGTGAAGGCGACCGGTGAGGCGTGCCGCGCCCTGGTCGAGCTCGTCGGCGAGAACGTGCAGGAGCTCGCGACCGAGGTCGACAAGCTGGCCCTATACGCCGGCCACGACGAGATCGGCGAAGCCGAGGTCGAGCTGCTCGTCGCCGCCCGCGCAGACGTGCCGCCGTTCGTGCTCACCGACGCCTGGGGGCGCCGCGACGTCGGCGCGGTCCTGTCCGCGTGCGAGTCGATCCTCGAGCGCTCGACCCCGCGCTCACGCGAGGTGCACGGGCTGGTCGGGCGGCTCGCGGCGCATGTCCGGCGCGTTCGGGCGTGTCAGGATCTCGACGCGCAGGGCATCCGCGCCCGCGACGCCGCCCCTCAGCTGAAGATGCACCCGTTCGCAGCCCAGAAGGCCTTCGACCAGTCGCGGAACTACTCGGTGGAAGAGCTGCGCGAGGCGATCGTCGGGCTCGCGAGCCTCGATCTCGCGCTGAAGGGCGGCAGCCGCCTGCCCGCAGAGCTCGAGCTGCAGCGGACGCTGGTCGCAATAACGCGGCGCGCCGATCCGGCGGCCTAGTCGCTACTGGTGTCGCCCGGTATCGGCAGCGGACGCCGCGCGACCGGGGAGGAGTGGATCAGCGACGTGGTCGTGCGCCCGTAGGGCGTGAAGCGGTCGAGCAGCGGCTCGAGGTCGTCCATCGAGCGGACGTGAAGCTTGAGGAAGAAGCAGTCCTCTCCGGTGATGCGATGGCACTCGACGACCTCCGGGCTCTCACGAACGAGCTCGCGGATCTTGTCGAGCTGTCGCGTGGCCGGGGCAATTCGGACGATCGCAGCGAGCGGGTAGCCGATCCGCCGGGGGTCGACGGCGGCGTGATAGCCGGTAATCACCCCGTCCCGCTCGAGCCGCTGCACGCGTTCGGCGACTGCGGGCGCTGAGAGCTTCACGCGACGCCCGAGCTCGGCCATCGGCAGGCGGCCGTCGGCTTGCAGCTCCTCGATGATTCGACGGTCGGTGGCGTCCACGCCGGACGAACAATAGACGATTCACGCAAAACGTCGTCGATTCGACGACGAACACGCGAAAGTTCCTTCGAAGCGCCATGTCGAAAACCCCTGCCTGCGGGCATCATCTCTGTCGTGAGCTCGAACCCCATCCTCTGGGCGCGGGGTCTCGGCACCGGCGGACTGTCGCCGGCCCTGCGCGCTCGCATCGAATCGGCGCCCGGCTACAGCTACTTCGTCGGCAGCGCCGTCTTCCACTACCTCGGCCCGGCCTTCGCGGTGCTCCTGTTCGCGCGCGTCGGACCGCTGGGAGTGGCGTGGCTCCGGATCGCCACCGCCGCATCCGTCTACGCCGCCTGGCGCCGCCCCTGGCGCGGATGGCGGCTCGTCGCCCGCGAGGGACAACGGACGATCATCGCCATGGGCTGCACGCTCGCCGTGATGAACGCCTGCTTCTACCTGGCGATCGACCGGCTGCCGCTGGCGACGGTGGCGGCGATCGAGTTCGTGCCGGTGATCGCTCTCGCCGCGCTCGGCGCCCGTTCGGCCCGAAATGGTCTCGCGCTCCTCGTCGCGGTCGCGGGCGTCTACCTGCTGACCGACGTCCGGCTCGGCGGCGGCGCTCTCGGGCTCGCACTGGCGTTCCTGAACGCCGGGTTGTTCGCGCTCTACATCGTCCTCGCCCACCGTGTCTCGCGGCTGCGCAGCATGGGGGGCATCGACGGCCTCGCGGCGGCGATGCTCGTTGCCGCCGTCGTCGTCACACCGATCGGCGGCTGGCAGGCGGCGATGGCGATCGTCGATCCGGTCGTGCTGGGCGCGGGAATCGGCGTCGGCCTCAGCTCGTCGGTCGTCCCGTACGTGTGCGACCAGCTCGCAATGCAGAAGATGGCGCGCTCGACCTACGCCCTGCTCGTGGCGCTACTCCCGGCGACCGCGACGGTGGTGGGCGTGATCGTGCTCACCCAGATTCCGAGGCCGCTCGAGGTGCTCGCGATCGCGCTCGTGGTCGCCGGCGTCGTGCTCCACCGGGAGCCTGCGGCGGTACGCTGAGCCCGGGCCATGGGTGGCGAGCCGCAGCAGGGCCGTCCGGTGATGCCGGCGGGCTACGGCGTTCCCGAGAGCGACGAGGGGATGCTGGATTGGAGCTGGGCGGTGGAGCGGCTCGAGGCGGCACGAAACTACTGGTTCAGCACCACCCGCTCGGACGGCCGTCCGCACGTGATGCCCGCCTGGGCGGTCTGGCTGGACGGTGAGCTCTATTTCGAGGGCAGCCCGCTCACGCGGCGGGCTCGCAACCTGGCTTTGAATCCGGCAGTCGTGGTGCACCTCGAGAGCGGCGACGAGGTAGTGATCCTGGAGGGCGAGGCCGGCGAGGTAGGCAAGCCCGACCGGGCGCTGGCCGAGGAACTGGCCGCCGGCTTTACCGCGAAGTACGCCGAAACAACCTACAACTATCGGCCGTCACCCGAGCAGTGGGACCGGGGAGGGCTCTGGGTCATGCGGCCCCGGGTCGCGTTCGGCTGGAGCGAGTTTCCGAAAACCGTGACCCGCTGGCGCTTCCCTGACGCCTGAGTAACCGCCGGTCAGGAGCCGGCGCCGGCGACGAGCCGGGCGGCCTGCGACTTCTTGCGGGCGGCGGTGTTCGCGTGGATCGCGCCCTTCGACGCCGCGCGGTCGACCCAGCGAATCAGCGTGCGGTGCTCCTCGGCGATCGTCGCCGCGTCGCCGGCCTCGACGGCCGACTGGAGGCGCCTCGTCAGCGTCTTCACCGTCGAGCGGAAGCGGATGTTCTCCTCCCGCTGGCGAAGTGCGGTCCCGACGCGCTTCTTTTGTTGCTGGATGTTCGGCATAGCGTGAAAAGGCCCGCAGGGCGGGCGCGCCGATGGTAGCAACAGACGCTCTCCCTATGCTCACGGCGTGAGCACGCCGTCGGACGAGGCCGTCCCCGCACCCTCCGAAGCAGACCACCGACGGCGGCTCGGACACTCGACGGCGATCTTCGCAGCCGCCACCGGGCTCTCACGCGTCGTCGGCCTCGTCCGCGAGTCGGTCGTTCGCTACTACTTCGGCACCGTCGGCCAGATCAACGCGTTCGAGGTCGCGTTCCTGGTCCCGAACACGGTACGCGCCCTGGTCGCGGACGCCGCTCTCTCCTCCGCCTTCGTCCCCGTCTTCAGCGAGCTGCTGGAGAAGGGGGAGCGCAAGCGCGCATGGCGCGTCGCCTCCAGCCTCTTCTGGCTGATCCTGCTCGGCCTCGGCGGCCTGACCGCGCTCTTCATCGTGATCGCGCCGTGGGTGATGCAGATCTTCGGCTACTCCGGGGTGGCGGTCGGCCTCTCGCGCGTCCTTTTCCCGATCGTCGTCCTGCTCGGGCTGACCGGGATCGTCGTCGGGATCCTGAACAGCTACGAGCACTTCACGGTCCCCGCCCTGACCCCGGTCTTCTGGAACGTCGCGATCATCGCCGGGCTCGTGATCGGCGTCCCGCAGGCCGACTCGCTCGACGCCAAGCTCTACGTCTACGCGGTCTCGATCGTGATCGGCACGGTGATCCAGCTGCTGCTGCCGGTGCCGTGGCTGCGCAACCGAGACGGCCACCTGCAGATGGTGATCGACTGGCGCGACCCGGCCGTGCGCCGAACGTTCCAGCTGATGATCCCGATCACGCTCGGGCTCGGGCTGATCAACTTCAACGCCTTCGTCGACACCATCTTCGCCGCCCGGCTGCTCGACAAGTTCCAGGCGCCGAGCGCGATCAACGCCGCTTTCCGCCTCTACATCTTCCCGCAGGGGATGTTCTCCGTCGCGGTCGCGACCGTGCTCTTTCCGACCCTCGCCCGACTCGCCACGCGCGGCGACCTCGACGCCTTCCGCTCGACCGTCTCGAGCGGCCTGCGCCAGATCGCGTTCCTGCTCGTGCCGGCGAGCGCCGCCTCGGCCGTGCTCGCCGACCCGATCGTGCGCATCGTCTATCAGCGCGGCAGCTTCACCCCCTCGCAGACCCACGTCGTCGCGGCCGCGCTCGCGGCGTTCTCGCTGGGTCTCACCTTCAACGGCGCGATGCTGATGCTGAACCGCGCCTTCTTCTCTCTCCAGTCCGCGTGGATTCCGACCTGGGTCGCGATCGGCAACCTCGGGCTGAACGCGGCGCTCGACGCCGCCTTCTACCGGCTCGGGATCTGGGGGATCCCGCTCGCGACGTCGATCGTCAACATCGCCGGCACGGCCGCGCTGCTCGTCCTCCTTCGCCGGCGCCTCGGCCGGTTCGAGCTCGTGCGGACGACCGATGCGCTCGTCCGGATCACCGCGGCGTCGGCCGTCCTCGCCGGAGTCTGTTACGGAATCTGGCGTCCGCTCGACGACGCGCTCGGCCGCTCGTTCGGCGCTCAGTGCGTCTCGTTAGGGCTCGCTCTCGTCGCGGGCGGAGCGGCCTACCTCGTGGTCTGTCGGCTCTTGAAAGTGCGCGAGCTGCAGGCATTGCTCTCGCTCCGCCGCCGGCGAACCTGATCGAGGTCAGGAGGCGGCCAGGATGCCCTCGAAGCGGGGGTCGTCGCGGATCGGCTCGAGGTCGCTGTCGTCGCGCGCGTGCTCCGCGAGATCGGGGCGCTCCTGCAACGCGGCGCTGAGATGGTCGAGAGCTGCGTCGGTCTCGGCGAGCTGCGCTTCGGCGCAGGCGAGGTTGTAGAGGATCGTGCCGCGATCCTCGTAGCGGTCGAGCGCCTCGACCAGCAGCTGCTTGGCCTCCTCGTGCCTGCCGCTGTCGAGCATCGCGATGACGTCGGCGTTCGTCTCCCAGGCTCGCGGACGGTAGGCCTCGCCCGGCCGCGCCCCGACCACCAGGACGGTCGTGCCCGGCTCCGCCGCGACGGCGCCTCGGCTCGCCGCGGGATCGCGGACGAAGACAATCGTGCCGGCGGGCGCGTCCGCCTGTTCGCCTCCGACACTGAAGCTCGCGCGGCCCGAGGTGACGAGGTACAGCTCCTCGTGTCCCGACGGCCGCTCGTCGTGCTCGGGGATGATCGTCGCGCCCGGCTCGTGTGCCGTCCACGCGTTGATGCCGAAGGCCAGCACCCCGAGCCGAAGCCGGATCGGCGACCAGCCGTCGGCCCGCTCGAGATCGGCGATCCTTGCTGTCTCGTAGTCCGTTCCTGGGATCTGCGCCTCCTCGATCTCGGTTTCGGCGCGGCCGGACGGAGCCGCCTGACCGCGGCGCTACGCTCCTTCCGTGGACCAGAGCAAGATTCGCAACTTCTCGATCATCGCGCACATCGACCACGGCAAGTCGACGCTCGCCGACCGCATCCTCGAGGTGACCGGCACCGTCACGGGACGTGAGATGCGCGAGCAGCTGCTCGACTCGATGGACCTCGAGCGCGAGCGCGGGATCACGATCAAAGCGCAGGCGGTGCGGGTGATGTGGAAAGGCCACGAGCTGAACCTGATCGACACGCCCGGGCACGTCGACTTCACCTACGAGGTCTCGCGGTCGCTCCAGGCCTGCGAGGGCGCGCTACTCGTCGTCGACGCGGCGCAGGGGATCGAGGCGCAGACGGTCGCGAACGCCTACCTGGCGATCGAGAACAACCTCGAGATCGTCCCGGTCGTGAACAAGATCGACCTGCCGCAGGCCGACCCGGACGGCGCCGCTGCCGAGGTCTCCGAGCTGATCGGCGACACGCCGGACCACGTCCTGCGCATCTCGGCGAAGACGGGGGAGGGGGTGTCCGACGTGCTCGACGCGATCGTCGAGCGGATCCCGGCCCCCGCCGGCGATCCGGACGCGCCGCCGCGCGCGCTCGTCTTCGACTCCTCGTACGACCAGTACCGCGGCGTCGTCGCGTTCGTGCGGGTGGTCGACGGCACCTTCAAAAGCGGCGAGGCGCTGCGCGCGATGGCCCTGCGCACCGAGTTCGACGCCGAGGAGCTCGGCTTCCTGTCGCCGACCCAGCGCCCCGTGGGCGAGCTCACGGCCGGCGAAGTCGGCTACGTGATCACGGGGCTCAAGGACGTCTCCCGCCTCCGCGTCGGCGACACGCTGACGTCCAAGGCGCGCGCGGCCGCCGAGCCGCTGCCCGGCTACAAGGACGTCAAGCCGATGGTCTTCTCCGGGTTGTTCCCGACGGACTCCGACCAGTACCCCGAGTTGCGTGACGCCCTCGAGCGGCTGAAGCTGAACGACGCGGCGCTCTTCTACGAGCCCGAGACATCGCAGGCGCTCGGCTTCGGCTTCCGCTGCGGCTTCCTCGGCCTCCTGCACATGGAGATAGTCCGCGAGCGGCTCGAGCGCGAGTTCGACCTCGACCTGCTCGTGACCGCGCCCAACGTCGCCTACCGCGTGCTGACCAAGGCCGGGGAGGAGGTCGAGGTGCACAACCCTGCCGAGATGCCGCGCGAGGTGGAGACGGTCGAGGAACCCTACGTCAAGGCGTCGATCATCGTCCCCAAGGATCACGTCGGCGCCGTGATGGAGCTGAACAACGACCGTCGCGGCCGCTTCGACCACATGGAGTACCTGTCGGAGGAGCGGGTGCTCCTCTCGTACGACCTCCCGCTCGGGGAGATCGTGCTCGACTACTACGACCAGCTGAAGTCGCGCACGCGCGGCTATGCGAGCTTCGATTACGACTTCGCCGGCTTCCGGCCGGGCGACCTGACGCGGGTCGACATCCTGATCGCCGAAGAGCCGGTCGACGCGCTCTCACTCATCATCCACCGGGACGGCGCGTACGCGCGCGGGCGCGCGCTGGTCGAGCGGCTGCGGCAGGAGATCCCGCGCCAGTTCTTTGACGTGCCGATCCAGGCCGCGATCGGTTCGCGCGTGATCGCCCGCGAGACGGTCAAGGCGAAGCGCAAGGACGTGCTCGCGAAGTGCTACGGCGGCGACATCTCCCGCAAGCGCAAGCTGCTCGAGAAGCAGAAGAAGGGGAAGAAGCGGATGAAACAGGTCGGCGCCGTCGAGGTCCCGCAGGAGGCGTTCCTCGCCGTGCTCAACCTCGACCAGGAGAAGAAGTAGGGCATGGGGATCGAAATGCGGACGACGTGCGAGCGGTGTGGGACTGCGTTGCTGCCGGGCGGGCAGGCGGCGATCTGCTCGTACGAGTGCACGTTCTGCGCGGATTGCGCGGAGGCGATGGGGCGCGTCTGCCCCAACTGCGCCGGGGAGCTAGTCGCGCGGCCGCGGAGGATGGGCGAATGAGACACGTCCGGCACCTGTACCTCCACCTGCCGTTCTGCGCGCACCGCTGCGGCTATTGCGATTTCGTCACCGCGGTCGGGCGCGAGGAGCAGCACGGGGCGTACGTCGACGCACTGCTCGCGGAGCTCGAGCTGGAGCGGGGAGTGCTCGCGCCGCGCGTCGAAACCATTTTCCTCGGCGGCGGGACGCCCACGTTCACCGCGCCCGTGGCGCTCGAGCGGCTGCTCGCCGCGCTGCCGGACGGTGACGAGGTGACCGTCGAGGCGAATCCGGAGACTGTCACGCCGGAGCTGGCCCGGCTTCTGTCACGAAACCGTGTCAATCGTGTGTCGTTGGGCGCGCAATCGTTCCAGCCGGGGCTGCTGGAGGTGCTGGAGCGGCGCGCAGGGCCCGACGACGTCCGCCGCGCGGTCTATGTTCTGCGCGATGTCGGATTTGACAACATCTCGCTCGACCTTCTCTACGGGATTCCCGGCCAGAGCCCCTCCGACCTCGACGCCGACCTCGCCGAGGCGCTCGCGCTCGAGCCCGAGCACCTGTCCTGCTACGAGCTGGAGGCCAAGCCGGGCACGCGCTTCACCCACGCGCACGGGGCCGAGCTCGAGCGCCAGGCCGAGTCGATGGAGTCCTACTTCGAGCGGGTCGTCGCGACCCTGACCGGCGCGGGGTACCGCTGGTACGAGACGGCGAACTTCTGCCGTGACCCCGAGCAGACCGGAGGTGGCGGGCCAGGACGTGACCTGCGCGCCCGGCACAACCTCGCCTACTGGCTCGGACGGGACTACCTCGGGCTCGGGATCGGCGCGGTCTCGACAATCCGCGGGTTTGGCGGTGACAGAGCGCTGCGGCGGCGCAACGCGCCGCGGCTCGGGTCGTACCTCGTGGCGCTGGCGGAGGGGCAGGCACCCCCGCGCGAGCTGGAGCCGCTGGACGGCGACGTCCGCCGGCGTGAGCGGCTGCTGCTGGGGCTGCGGCTGGACGAGCCGCTGGTGCTCGCCGGGCTGGAGCCTGCGCTCGACCGCGACGCGCTCGGCCGCCTCGAGCGGCTGGGTCTGGCGGCGCGCAGCGGTAGGGGCAGCGCGGAGACGCTCGCGCTCACCGAGCGCGGACGATTCCTGGGCGGCGGGGTCACAGCCGAGCTGCTCGCGTAGCATTTTCCGTAAGCGACCGTGATTGCACAGGGCCCCGATCTCAGCGAGCGCCAGCGCCAGATCCTGATCGGCGTCGTCGAGGAGTACGTGGCCACGGGGCAGCCCGTCGGCTCGAAGCACCTCGTCGAACGGGCGGGAATCCGCGTGTCGCCGGCGACCGTGCGCAACGAGCTCGCCGAGCTTGAGCGGCTCGGGCTGCTCACGCACCCGCACACCTCGGCCGGCCGCGTCCCGACCGACCGCGGCTACCGCTTCTACGTCGATCGGCTGCTCGAGCGGCAGCAGCCTCGACCGGCGAGCTTCCCGCTCGACCTGCGCGACGCCCAGAGCGAGGTCGAGGCGGCACTCCAGGCGACCACCGAGATGCTCTCGCAGGTGACGCGGTTGATCGCGCTCGTCTCCGCGCCGCCGCTGGAGGCCGCGACCGTCCGCCACGTCGAGGTGTTGATGCTCCAGCCGCAGATCGTGATGGTGGTCGTGATCACCTCCACCGGCGGGGTGACGAAGCGGGTCTACGCCTTCGACGCGCCGGTCGACCCGGGGCTCGCGCACTGGGCGAGCCAGTACCTGAACGACCAGCTCGTCGGCCTCTCGCTCGGCAGCGGGAGTCTCCGGCGCCGGCTGGCCGACCCCGGCCTGACGCAGGGCGAGCGGGCGTTCCTCGAGGTGCTCAGCCCCGCCTTCATCGAGGCCGAGGGCGGCGAGCAGCGCGTGTACGTCGGCGGCGCGGCCGGGCTGCGCGACGACGTCCGAGACGGGGAGCTCGGCTCCTACCGGTCGCTGATCGACCTGCTCGAGCGGCGGCGAGCGCTGCTCGACATGCTCGCCGAGGCGCTCGACCCGCGCCGGCCGTTCGTCCGCGTGGGCGACGAGCTTGCGGACCCGGCGCTCCGCGATCTCGCCCTCGTCGGCGCGGCGTACGGGATCGCGAACCGCACCCTCGGCGCCGTCAGCCTGATCGGCCCCTCCCGCATGGACTACGACAAGGCGATCCGCAGCGTCCGCTCGGCCGCCTCCGAGCTGTCGCGGTTCGCCGAGATCATCTACGGCGAGAATTGATGCAGGTGCCCCTTCCAGCAATGGTCAGAGCATTTCTCGCGGCGCCCGGAGCCGCCATGCGGCGTCCTCAGTCGCGCCAATATGTCGGCATATTGGCGCTCCCTGCGTCCTTGCCTGGCAGCCCCGGTCACTCGCGAGAAACGCGAGACCATCACTGGAAGGGGCACTGATGGCGACGACGGAACGCGACTACTACGAGGTGCTCGGCGTCGTGCGCACGGCGACCGAGGTCGAGATCAAGAAGGCGTTCCGCTCGATCGCCCGCAAGCTGCACCCGGACGTCTCCGACGACCCGGAGGCCGGGGAGCGCTTCAAGGAGGTGGTCGAGGCGTACGAGGTGCTCTCCAACACCGAGCGCCGCCAGCTCTACGACCGGTTCGGGCACGCGGGGCTCCGCAGCCGCGGCTTCGCGCCCACCGGCTTCGATTTCGGTTCGATCAGCGATCTCTTCTCGGCGTTCTTCGGCGACGACCTGTTCGGCGTCGGCGGGCGGCAGCGGGGCGCCGCGCGGGGAACGGACGTTGCCGCGGAGATCGAGATCGAGCTGGTCGAGGCCGCGCGTGGGGCGAGGCGCGATGTCCTCTTCCAGGTCGCCGTCGGCTGCCCGACCTGCGGCGGCGACGGGGCCGAGCCGGGCACGTCGCCGGTCACCTGCCCCGCCTGCGGCGGAAGCGGGCGGCTCCAGGAGGTTTCGAGCACGGTCTTCGGCCAGTTCGTCCGCACGCAGACGTGCGGTCGCTGCGGCGGCGCCGGACGGATCGTCGAGCGCCCCTGCCCGGCCTGCGACGGCGCTGGCCGCACGATCGAGGAGCGCACCCTGTCGGTCGACATCCCACCCGGCATTCACGACGGGCAGCGCATCCGCATCGGCGGCGAAGGCCACGCGGGCGCGCTCGGCGGCCGCGCCGGCGACCTCTACGTGCTCGTCCACGTGCGGCCCGATGCGCGCTTCGTGCGCGAGGGCCACGACGTCTTCTCGACCGTCGACCTGACGATGACCCAGGCGGCGCTCGGCGCACGCGTGAGCGTCCCGACGCTGGAGGGCGAGGTCGAGCTCGAGTTCGAGCCGGGCACGCAGCCCGGCGAGGTTCGCGTGCTTCGCGGCCGTGGGATGCCTGTCCTCCAGGGCAACGGCCGGGGCGATCACCGGCTGCTCGTCAACGTTGCGATGCCGAGGCGGCTGTCCGACAAGTTGCGCGGCCTGCTCGAGCAGTTCGCGCAGGCCGCCGACGAGGACACCTACAGCTCCGACGAGGGGTTCTTCGACAAGCTGAAGAGCGCCTTCCGCTGAAGTTGATGCGCGTCTCCGTGACGGTCCCCCCCGCGGAGGCCGAGCGGGCGCGGGCGATCATGCTCGAGCTCTTCCCGGAAGGGTTCGAGGAGGTGGAGCTGGCCGGTGGCATCGAGCTGGCGGCCTACACCGACCCGGGTGGCGAGGAGCGCCTCTGGGCGGCCTTCGGCGGCGCCCGTTCGACCGAGGTCGAGGAGGGTTGGGAGGACCGCTGGCGCGCGTTCCACCGGCCGGTGCGGATCGGAGAGCTCTGGGTCGGCCCGCCGTGGGAGGAGCCCGAGGCCGGAGCGACTGCGGTCGTGATCGACCCGGGCCGCGCGTTCGGCACCGGCAGCCATGCGACCACGCGACTCTGCCTCGAGCTGCTGCTCGAGCTCCCGCGCGGGAGCCTGCTGGATGTCGGCTGCGGCTCCGGCGTGCTCGCGATCGCAGCCGCGAAGCTCGGCTTCGACCCGGTCCATGCGGTCGACCTCGACCCGCAGGCGATCGAGGCGACCCTCCGCAACGCGAAGGCGAACGGGGTCAACGTCGAGACCCGGGTCGCGGACGCGCTCGCCGACGCCCTGCCCGCCGCCGACGTCGCCGTCGTGAACGTCGCGCTCGACATCGACCGGCCCGTTGGCGCACGGCTCGACTGCAGCCGCGTCGTCACTTCCGGGTACCTCGCATCGGAGGCTCCCGACCTGCCGCGATACCGCCGCGAAGCACGTCGCGAAGCCGAAGGCTGGGCCGCAGACCTGCACGTGCGGACGCAGTAAAGTCCCGCACCATGGCGACGTTCTCCGTCGATTTTCTCGGCTGCAAGGTCTCGCACGCGGACGCGCAGGCGGTTCGCGAGCGCCTGTTCGCCGACGGGCACGATGAGCGCGGGGGCGGGGCGGACGTCGCGGTCATCAACACCTGCTGCGTCACCCACGAAGCGCTGCGCAAGTCGCGCCACGCCGCGTCGCGGGCTGCACGCACGCACGCGCGGGTCTACGTCACCGGCTGCGGCGCGAACCTCTCGTCGGATGCATTCGCCGGGCTGCCCGAGAACGTTCGCGTCGTCGCTTCGCGCAGCGAGGACTTGCCCGCGGCCGTCGCCGGCGACGTGGGCGCGATCGCCTGCGTCCGAGCCGACGCGCGGCTCGACCGCATCCGCGCGTTCGTGAAGGTGCAGGACGGCTGCAGCTTCTCGTGCAGCTTCTGCGTGATCCCGCTCGTGCGGGGAGCCTCGCGCAGCCGGCGGGCCGCCGCCGTGCTCGCCGAGATCCGCCGCCGGGTCGAGCAGGGCCACCTCGAGGTCGTCCTCACCGGGATCAACCTCGGCTGCTTCCGCGACCGCGAGGCCGGCTACGACCTGCCGCGGCTGATCCGCGAGGCGGGCGCGACGCCGGGGCTGGCGCGGCTGCGGCTGTCCTCGATCGAGGTCAATCACCTGAACGAGCCGCTCGCGGCGGCGCTGCGCGAGACGCCGACGGTCTCGCGCCACCTGCACGTGCCGCTCCAGTCGGGCGACGACGCCGTGCTGCGCGTGATGGCCCGTCGGTACGACGCCGCGACGTACCTGCGCCGGATCGAGCTCGTGCGGGACTTCAACCTGACCACCGACGTGATCGTCGGCTTTCCGGGCGAAGACGAGCCGGCGTTCGAGCGAACGCTGGGTGTGGTCGAGGAGTCTGGGGCGACGAAGGTGCACGTCTTTCCGTACTCACCGAGGCCGGGGACGGTGACCGCCGGCGCCGACTCGGTGCCGAAGCAGGTCAAGAAGGAGCGGAGCGCGCGGCTGCGCGCGCGTTCGCACGAAGCGTGCCTGCGCCGCTGGCGGGAGAAGATCGGCGCCGAGGACGTCGTGCTCGTCGATCGGCCCGGCCGCGGCTACGGCGACGACTACTCCCCGTGGCTCCTGCGCGGCGAGGTCGGCGAGCTCGTGCGGGTGCGCGGGCGGGCCGTCACCGGGGAGGGCATCCTCGCGGCATGAGCTCCGAGAACTGCATCTTCTGCGCAATCGTCCGCGGCGACGCGACCGCAACGGTGGTCAACCGCGCCGAGGGTTTCGTCGCGATCGAGGACATCAACCCCAAGGCCGACGTTCACCTGCTCGTCATCCCCGAGCGCCACCTCGAGACCTTCCGCGACATCGGGGAGCTCACGGCCGACGAGTCGAAGCGGATGCTGGAGTTCGTCGCCGAGACCGCGAAGGCTGCGGGCCTCGACGAGTACCGGCTGATGATCTTCTGCGGCGCGAGCGCGGGGCAGACCGTCTTCCATGTCCACTGGCACGTGCTCGGCGGCTCGTTCAGAGGGCTCCCCGGATGAGTCTGATCGCACGTCTCGAAGGCGAGCTGACCGCCGCGATGAAGGAGCGCGACGCAGCGAGGCGCGATGCCCTGCGGCTGATGCTGTCCAGTCTCCGGTCGGCCGAGAAGGAGCTGCAGCGCCCGCTGAGCGACGACGAGGAGCTGCAGGTGCTCCAGCGCGAGCGGAAGCGCCGCCTGGAGGCGGCCGAGGCGTTCCGGGCCGGCGGTCGCGAGGCTCAGGCGGCCGCGGAGGAGGCGGAGCTGGCGGTGCTCGAGGAGTTCATGCCGGAGCCGCTCTCGGAAGACGAGCTCGAGCAGATCGTCGACAACGCGATCGCTGAGGTCGGCGCGACGAGCATCCGCGAACTCGGGCGCGTGATGGCCGACGTGATGCCGCAGATCGCGGGCCGCGCCGACGGCTCGATGGTCAGCCAGCTCGTTCGCGAGAAGCTGGCGTAGCCGCGGCGCACTTGCCTCGTTCGGCGGTGTCCGCTCTGGCCGCGTTGCTGGCGTACCCAGCCTCCTCCCCGCGGCGAGCATAGATGCCAATCCGTCACAGGCGGGTGACGGAAGCCGAACGAATGTGTGAGAGCTGGTGCGGGGCCCTTGGCGTGCCGCCGACCGGGACCGGCCCCCCTACACTGTCCTCGTTGCAGGAAGTTCTCTCGCTCTCGAATGACGTCGCGGCCGAGCTGGCGGGCGCCGTGGACCCCGTGCTGGACGCCCTGCGCGACCGGCTCCATTGCACGATCCGGCTCCGTGGCAACCAGCTCACCCTCGAAGGCGACGACACCCGCGTCGCCGAGGCTCGCGCGGTCGTCGACGAGCTCGTCGAGCTCGTCGAGGCCGGGCAGGAGATCGGGCCGAGCACCGTCGATGCCGTGCTCGGCGCCCTCGACCAGGCCGAGGACATCCGCGACGTGTTCGAAGACGTCGTCTGGCGGCACCGCGGCAAGAAGATCGCGCCCAAGACGGTCAACCAGAAGCACTACGTGGACGCGATCCGCAGGCACACGATCACGTTCGCGATCGGCCCCGCGGGCACCGGCAAGACGTACCTGGCGATGGCGCTGGCCGTCGCAGCCCTCGCAGAGCGCGAGGTCGGCCGGATCATCCTCACCCGGCCCGCGGTCGAGGCGGGCGAGCGGCTCGGATTCCTCCCGGGCGACCTGCTGGCCAAGGTCGACCCCTACCTGCGCCCGCTCTACGACGCCCTCTACGACATGCTCGACGCCGACCGCCTGACCACGTACATGGAGAAGGGCACGATCGAGGTCGCCCCGCTCGCGTTCATGCGCGGGCGCGCCCAGCCCCTGTCGAGCGCCGTGTTGACCCCGGACGGCTTCCGGCCGATCGGGAGCCTGCGTGTGGGCGACCTCGTGACCGGCACAGACGGCCGACCGACGCCCGTGCTCGGCGTCTATCCGCAGGGGCGACGGGAGGTGTTCCGAGTGCGTACGCAGGACGGCGCCTCGACGCTCTGCTGCGGCGAGCACCTCTGGTACGTGTCGACGCCCGCGGACCGCAGGCGGGACCGGCCGGGACGCGTCCTTCAGACCCGGGAGATGGTCGGCCGCCTCCGGACAGCTCATCAGCACCGCTACCAGCTGCCGCTGCTCTCTGCGCCGGCTGAGTTCGAGCCGCGCGACATCCCGATCGACCCTTACGCCCTGGGGCTTCTGCTTGGAGACGGCTGCCTCACGACGAGGACCACGCCCTCCTTCACGACGTCCGATCCGGAGCTGGCGACCGAGCTCGAGAGCTCGCTCGACGGCATCGAGCTTCAGCCGAAGGGCGCATACGACTACGTGCTCCGCCACGCGCACGGTCACCGTGGCGGCGTGATCGTCGCGAATCCCGTGACGGCGGCGCTTCGTGAGCTCGGGCTGGCGGGCACGTACTCGCGCTCGAAGTTCATTCCCGAGCCCTACCTGCACAACTCGGCTGAAGTTCGGATCGCGCTTCTTCAGGGGCTCTTGGACAGCGACGGTGGACCGGTCGCACAGCAAGGTAGGACCTGCCGGATCCAGTACTCGACGTGCTCCGAGATGCTGCGCGACGGCGTTGCATACCTCGTTCGCTCGCTTGGCGGCGTCGCCTACTGGCGGCGCCGCCAAGCGAATGGGCGCGCTCCGGGCCGAGCCCGCAATCGGCCGGTAATGCACCGTCACGATACGTTCGTGATGGATCTCCGGCTTGCGATGGGAATCGAGCCCTTCCGCCTTCCGCGCAAGCTCGACGCGTACCGTCGGCACGGCGGAGGTCGCCCGATGAGATTCATCGACTCGATCGAGCCGGCGGGTGCGGCGGAAACCGTCTGCATCCAGGTCGCAGCTGTCGACTCGCTCTACGTCACCGACGACTTCCTCGTCACGCACAACACCCTGAACGACAGCTTCATCATCCTCGACGAGGCCCAGAACACGAGCCCCGAGCAGATGCAGATGTTCCTGACGCGGCTCGGCTTCGGCTCGAAGGTGGTCGTCACGGGCGACGTCACCCAGATCGACCTGCCGCGCGACCAGGCCTCGGGGCTGATCTCCGTCCAGAACGTGCTCGGCTCGATTGACGGCATCGCCTTCATCACCTTTAGCAACGCGGACGTTGTCCGGCACAAGCTGGTCCAGCGGATCGTCGAGGCATACCGGGCCCACGCCGAGGCGACGGGGACGGAGCGCCGCAAGTAGTCGTGGCCCCGGTGATCGAGGTCGAGGTCTCCAATCGCAGCGGTGTCGAGGTCGAGGAGCAGGCCGCAGCGGAGCTGGCCCAGCGGCTGCTCGCCGCCGAGGGAATCGAGGACGCCGAGCTCGGGATCGCGTTCGTCGGCTCGGAGGAGAGCCGGGCGCTAAAGCGAGAGCATCTCGGGGTCGACGAAGCCACCGACGTGCTCTCGTTTCCGATCGATGGCCGCGAACGGCTGCCCGCGGGGCTGCCGCGCCAGCTCGGCGACGTCGTGCTCTGTACGGCGGTCGTCGGCGACGCGTGGCACCGCCCGCTCGCGCACGGGCTCCTCCACCTGCTTGGCTACGACCACGGGCCCGAGATGGAGGAGCGAGAGGAGGTCTACGCAGGATGAGCGTGCCCCGCCTCTCCCTTCGCGAGCGCCTCGCGAGGCGCGCCGGCAACGGGGCCGGCGCCGGACTGCTGCCGGGCCACGGCCGCCGGCGAATCTCGCTGGTCGAAAGCTTCAACTACGCCGTCGAGGGGGTCATCCACGTCCTTCGCACGCACCGGAACATGCGGCTTCACTTCGCGGCCGCGGTGGCCGTGCTCGTGCTGGCGCTCGTGCTGGGCGTCGACCGCCTCGAGCTCGTCGCGCTGCTGCTCTCGATCGCGTTCGTGCTCGTCGCCGAGATGATCAACTCGGCGATCGAGGCGGCGATCGACGTTGCCACCAGCTCGTTCGACCCGCTCGCCAAGCTCGCAAAGGACATCGCCGCGGGCGCGGTGCTGATCGCGTCGATCAACGCGATTGCGGTCGGCTACCTCGTCTTCTCGGGGCAGGTGAGCGAGCCGGCGTCGGACATCCTCGACCGGCTCCGCGACGCGCCTGCGAAGCTGACGATCATCGCGCTGATCCTCGTCGTCTTCATCGTCATCGCGACGAAGGCGCTGACTGGCCGGGGGACGCCGCTCCGCGGCGGGCTGCCTTCCGGTCATGCGGCCGTGGCGTTCGCGGGGTGGATGGCGGTCACGCAGATCCTCGGCCCGACCGAGCACCGCTTCCTCGTTTCGACGATCATGTTCGGCGTGGCTGCACTCGTCGCGCACACCAGGATCGAAGCCGGCGTCCATTCGACGATCGAGGTCGTCTACGGCGGTCTGATCGGCTCGATCGTCACCCTCGCCGTCTTCCAGATCTTCTTCTGATGGACGAGACCGACCGCGAGCTCTACCGCCGGGCCGTCGAGATCTCGCAACGAGCGTACGCGCCGTACTCCAAGTTCCTCGTCGGCGCGGTGCTGCGCGCGCGCGACGGGACGCTCTTCGAGGGCGTGAACGTCGAGAACGGCGCCTACCCGCTGGGCGTGTGCGGGGAGAAGAGCGCGTACGTCGCAGCGGTCACGGCGGGGTACAAACCCGGTGACTTCGACCTGCTGGTGATCACGGCGTCGCCGTGCGGTGGCTGCCGGCAGTGGCACGTCGAGTTCGGCGTCGACCGGGTCGTGTACGCCAACAACGACGGCGAGCTGGTCGAGCACACCCCGGCGGAGCTGCTGCCGGACACCTTTGTTCTCTGAGGTGCACTCTGGGTTCGTCGCGGTCGCAGGAAGACCCAACGTCGGCAAGTCGTCGCTCGTCAACGCGCTCTGCGGCGGCAAGGTGACGATAGTCTCCGACAAGCCGCAGACGACGCGGCGGCGGATCTTCGGGATCGCGAACGGCGACGGCTACCAGCTCGTCCTCGCCGACCTGCCCGGCTTCCAGCGCCCGCTCGACCCGCTCACCCAGCGGATGCAGCGCACGGTCGACTCGTCGTTCGAGGACCTGGACGCGGTCCTGCTCGTCGTCGATGCTCGCGCGCACATAGGCGCCGGCGACCGCTTCATCGCCCAGCGCGTGTTCGCCCTCGGCGTCCCGGTCGTGATCGCCGTGAACAAGGTCGACCGCCTGAAGCCGGCGCACATCGCCTCGCAGATGCAGACCGCCGCCGCGCTGGCTGCAAGTGCCGGCGGCAAAGCCACCGGCACGCGGCCGGAAACCGGCGCCTCCGGCGCCTCGGGCGACTTCCACGCGCTGCACCCGGTCAGCGCGAAGACCGGCGAGGGCATCGCCGAGCTGCGCGAGGAGCTGGTCGGCCTGCTCCCGGAGGGGCCGCTCTACTACCCCGCGGAGCAGCGGACTGACCTCTCGGTCGAGGAGCAGATCGCCGAGCTCGTCCGCGAGCAGGCGCTCGCCCTCACGCGGGAAGAGGTGCCGCACTCCATCTCGGCCGAGGTCGAGGAGATGGAGGACAAGGTCGTGCGCGCCTCGGTCATCGTCGAGACCGAATCCCAGAAGCAGATCCTCGTCGGGAAGGGCGGCTCGATGGTGCGCAAGATCGGGATGCAGGCCCGACCGGCGATCGAGGGCCTGCTCGGCCAGAAGATCTACCTCGAGCTGAAGGTCAAGGTGCGCCCCCGCTGGCGACGAGACGAGTCGACGCTGGAGCGGCTCGGGCTCTGACGGCGGCCCAGGGCTACACTCAATACATGGCCAAGGCACCGGCTCTGCCGACCGGCTTCGAGCTTCCGCTCGAGCCGCGCCTCCCGCGGATCGGCTCGATCGACACGGTTGCGCTCGAGGAGCGCGCCGCCTCGCTCGCCCGCCGCTCGATCAAGAAAGAGGCGAAGCTCTTCGCGCTCGAGCTCGCGATCCGGATGACGGATCTGACGACGCTCGAGGGTGCGGACACCCCCGGTAAGGTGTACGCGCTCGCGACGAAGGCGGTGCGGCCCGACCCGAGCGATCCCTCGATCCCCTCCTGCGCCGCGCTGTGCGTCTACCCGAATCTCGTCCTGACCGCGGTCGCGCGTCTGCGTGGCACCGGCGTCAAGGTCGCCTCGGTCGCGACCGCGTTTCCGTCGGGCCAGTCGCCGCTCGACGTCAAGCTGCGCGAGGTCGAGGAGGTCGTCGCCGCCGGCGCCGACGAGGTGGACATGGTCATCGACCGGGGCGCCTTTCTCTCCGGGCGGTACGCGAAGGTCTACGACGAGATCGTCCAGGTGAAGAAGGCGAGCGGCGAGGCGCACCTGAAGGTGATCCTCGAGGTCGCAGAGCTCGGCACCTACGACAACGTCCGTCGCGCGAGCCTGCTCGCGATGGCCGCCGGCGCCGACTTCGTCAAGACCTCGACCGGGAAGCTCTCAGGCGCGGCGACGCTTCCCGTCACGCTCGTCATGCTGGAGGCGATCCGCGACGTCTACGAGGAGACCGGGCGCATGGTCGGGATGAAGCCCGCGGGCGGGATCCGCCAGGCCAAGCAGGCAATCCAGTACCTCGTGCAGCTGCACGAGACGCTCGGGCCCGAGTGGCTGACGCCCGACCTGTACCGGATCGGCGCCTCGACGCTCCTGAACGACGTGCTGATGCAGATCCGCAAGGAGCGGACGGGCCGCTACCAGAGCCCGGACTACTTCACCATTGACTGAGCTGGAAAAGAAACAGTCCCGCGCCCCCGTCCCCTCGGGCTGGGACTACGCGCCCGCCCCCGAGGCGCGCGACATCGTCCGCATCGAGGAGCGTTACGGCCACTTCGTCGGCGGCGAGTGGCTCGAGCCGCGCGAGACGTACACGACGATCGCGCCCGCGAGCGAGGAGCCCCTGGCCGAGGTCGGGCAGGCGACGCCGGAGGAGGTTCGCTCCGCGATCCAGGCCGCGCGCGACGCCTTTCAGAACGGCTGGTCGGCGCTGCCCGGCTCGGAGCGCGCGAAGTACCTCTTCCGGATCGCCCGCATCCTCCAGGAGCGCTCGCGCGAGTTCGCGGTGCTCGAGTCTCTGAACGGCGGCAAGCCGATCAAGGAGTCGCGCGACGTCGACCTGCCGCTGGCGGCCGCGCACTTCTTCTACTACGCGGGCTGGGCCGACAAGCTCGAGTACGCGTTCCCGAACCGCCGGCCGAAGCCGATCGGCGTCGCCGGCCAGATCATCCCCTGGAACTTCCCGCTGCTGATGCTGGCCTGGAAGATCGCGCCCGCGCTCGCGGCCGGCAACACCGTCGTGCTGAAGCCGGCGGAGACGACCCCGCTGACCGCGCTCCTCTTCTGCGACGTTGTCCGGCAGGCCGAGCTGCCGCCCGGCGTGGTCAACATCGTCACCGGCGACGGGCGCACCGGCGTCGAGATCGTCAAAGGCGACGTCGACAAGATCGCCTTCACCGGCTCGACGGAGGTCGGCAAGGCGATCCAGCGCGAGCTCGCCGGCACCGGGAAGCGGCTGACACTGGAGCTCGGCGGGAAGGCGGCGAACATCGTCTTCGACGACTGCGCGCTCGACCAGGCGGTCGAGGGAATCGTCAACGGGATCTATTTCAACCAGGGCCACGTCTGCTGCGCCGGCTCCCGCCTGTTCGTGCAGGAGTCGATCTACGAGGACGTGGTCAAGAAGCTGAAGCGGCGGATGAAGACGCTCCGTGTCGGCGACCCGCTCGACAAGAACACGGACGTCGGCGCCATCAACTCGCGCCAGCAGCTCGAGAAGATCAAGGAGCTCGTCGCCGCCGGCGAGCAGGAGGGCGCGGAGATCTACCAGCCACCCTGCAAGCTCCCGGAGAAGGGCTACTGGTTCGTCCCGACCGTCTTCACGAACGTCGCCCAGAGCTACCGGATCGCCCAGGAGGAGATCTTCGGCCCGGTGCTGAGCGTGCTGACCTTCCGCACGCCGGACGAGGCGGTCGAGAAGGCCAACAACACGCCGTACGGTCTCTCAGCCGGGATCTGGACCGAGAAGGGCTCGCGGATCCTCTGGATGGCCGAGCGCCTGCGGGCGGGCGTGATCTGGGCGAACACCTTCAACCGCTTCGACCCGGCCTCGCCGTTCGGCGGCTACAAGGAGTCCGGCTTCGGCCGTGAGGGCGGCCGCCACGGGCTCGAGCCGTACCTGGAGTTCGAGTGAGCCGCCTCCCCGTCAAGAAGACCTACAAGCTCTACATCGGGGGCGCGTTCCCGCGCTCCGAGTCGGGCCGCACCTACCTTGCGGAGGGGCAGAACGTCGCCCGGGCTTCGCGCAAGGATCTCCGCGACGCCGTTCGCGCCGCTCGGGCCGCCTTCCCCGGCTGGGCCGGAGCGACCGCGTACAACCGCGGCCAGGTGCTCTACCGCATCGCCGAGATGATGGAGGCGCGCCGCGCGGACCTCGGCGCGCTCTGCTCGGGCGTGGACGAGGTCGTCCGCTCGATCGATCGCTTCGTCTGGTACGCGGGCTGGGCCGACAAGCTCGCCCAGGTGCTCGGCGGGACGAATCCGGTCGCCGGGCCGTACTTCAACTTCACCATCCCCGAGCCGACCGGTGTCGTCGGCATCCTCGCTCCCGACGAGCCGGGCCTCGAGGGGCTCGTCTCCCGTCTCGCCCCCGCGATCGTCGGCGGCAACGCGACGGTTGCGGTCGCCTCCGAGCAGCACCCGCTCGCGGCGATCGAGCTCGCCGAGGTGCTCGCCACCTCCGACGTTCCGGGGGGCGTCGTCAACATCCTCACCGGCCAGCGCGCCGAGCTCGCCCCCTGGCTGGCCGGGCACATGGACGTCAACGCGCTCGACGTCACGGGGGCAGACGGCCTCGCCCCTGAGCTCGAGAAACTCGCGGCCGAGAACGTGAAGCGGGTCGTCCGCGGCGCCGCCGACGGCCAGAGCCCGTGGGAGATCGCCTCCTTCCTCGAGCTGAAGACCGTCTGGCACCCGATCGGCACCTAGTAGGCTCCGCGCAGTGACCGGGGCGCGACGCCTCAGCCAGGCGATCTCAGAGGGGGACGGGATCTCGATCATCGCGCTCGTGGGCGACGCCGACTCCGCGCGCGCTGCCGAGGAACAGGGCGCCGAGGGCCTGGCCCTGCGCGCGCCTGCCCCCGGCGTGCGCGAGGCGACGTCGCTGCCGATCCTGTTTCGCGAGGACGCCTCGCCCGACGCCGGGCGCGATGCGGGTGCCGACGCCTGCCTGATCGTCGTCGAGCAGCACGATGAGGAAGAGCACCTCGAGGAGCTGCACGCACGCGCCCTGGAGCTCGGGCTCGAGGTCGTCGCCGACGTGCACGACGAGGAGTCGCTCGCCTCCTCGCTGGAGCGCATCGACCCGGAGATCTTCCTGCTCTCGCCCCGCGATGCGGAGGACGACGAGGACGACATCGAGCGGATCCTCGACCTACTGCCCGACGTGCCGGCCGGGAAGCTCGCGATCGCCGACCTCTCGGCCGCTACTCGCGACGACATCGTCTCGCTCGAGCGTGCCGGCGTCGACGCGGTGCTGGTCGACACCAAGAAGATCGCCCACCTCGTCGGTGGCGCACCTCCGGAGGTCTAGATGATTGATCGGGCGAGCCGATCAATCATCTAGCTGGCACGCGGCCCCAGCCGACGTTCGCTCCGGCCATCCGATCTGCTTCGTGCTGCCGATCCGAGCAATAGCCACAGCTAGATGATCGGCCGACGCACTTTCGGCCGATCATCGGGAGTCCTCGCGGGCCTGCTCGGCCTCGCGGCGGCGCTGCGGCTGATCGGGATCGAGTACGGCCTGCCGTTCGGCGGGCTGCTCAACCCGGACGAGCGGAACATCGTCCCGCGCTCGTGGGGGATGGTGCACGGGGCCGGGCTCGACCCGCACTGGTTCGACTATCCGTCGCTCCTCCTCTACGTCCTAGCACCCTTCCAGGCCTGGCAGGGCGAGCCGTCGTACCTGACCGCCCGCCTGGTCGTGGCCGCGTTCGGGGTCGGCGCCGTCGCCGCGGCCTGGTGGCTCGGCCGCGCCGCGTACGGCCGGACGGCGGGGCTCGTCGCGGGCGCCGTCGTCGCGGTCGAGACGATCGGTGTCGCCTACTCGCACGCAGCGGTGACCGACGTGCCGATGACGGCGTTGATCGCAGTCTCGCTCGCGCTCGCCGTCACCGGCCGGCTCGAGTGGGCAGGAGTGGCCGCCGGCCTCGCCGCGAGCGCGAAGTACCCGGGCGTGTTCCTGCTCGTGCCGCTGGTCGTCGCCGGGTGGGGGAAGTGGCGCAGGCTCGCAGGCTCGGCCGCGCTCGCGGTCGCGGCCTTCCTGGCGACGAGCCCGTACGTGCTCGTCCACCCGGGCCAGGCCTGGGACGACGCCAGTCGCGTTCAGCGCCTCGCGCGCGATGGCTGGCTCGGCTTCGAGCACGACTCGTTCGCGCTGTTCTCGTTCACGGGCAAGCTCTGGGCCGGGCTCGGCCCTGCGCTCGCGGTTGCCGTGCTCAGCCTCGTGCTGGCGCTCCGCCGACGCACGCGCACGGATCTCATCCTGGCCGCGTTCGTGCTCGCCTACTTCGTCGACCTGCTGACGATCCGCGCGCACTTCGACCGCTATGTGCTGCCGCTCGTGCCGGCGCTCGCCGCCTTGGCCGGCCGGCAGAAGCTGCTCGCGCCGCTCACCGCGAGCATGCTGATCGTGCCGCTCGTATGGGCGATCGGGGACGACGTGCGGCTCACGCGCACCGACACGCGCGCCGTCGCGCACGGCTGGATCGTCACGCACGTCCCGCCTGGCGCCACCATCGCGGCCGAGTCGTCGACGCCACCGCTCGAGGGCTACCGAATCGTCGGCCTCGCGCTGCCGGGCCCAGGCAGGCCGTTCGATCCCGACCGGGACGTCGCGCGACTGCGGGCCGAGGGCGTGGGCTATGCGATCGTGACCGGCGCCGTCGCCGATCGCGTGCTCGCCGCCCGCGACCGCTACCCGCGCGAGGCCCGCTTCTACGATGACCTGCGAACGCAGGCAAAACGGGTCTACCATGTGCAGCCGGGGCACGGGCTGGCCGGCCCTTGGGTTTCCGTCTACCGCCTGTGAAAAAGACGTCCTTCCTGATCCCACTGGCCGCGCTGGCGCTCGCCGGTTGCGGAGGGTCGTCCGCGGAGCGGGTGAGCGCGTCGGCTCGTGCCGGCACGCGCACCTGCCCGAAGGCGTCGGCGCCCGGCTGGAAGCGGCTTGCGAACGACATCCATGCTCTCGTGTACTGCCCGGCCTGGATGCCTCGCCCCCTGGACGCAGTGATCGGCGGCCGTTACGCAAACGGAAGGTCGGTCGACAAGGACCGTTCCTACCTGATCAGCTTCATCTGGCTCGAACGGGACGTGGGCGGCATCAGCGGAGAGGTCCACGTCAATCTCCGCGGGTATCCCGGCCGCACAGCGCTACCTGTTTGCGTGGACCTACTGAGGGTCAAGGGGCGCCTCACGCGCAAAGCGCGGCCGTGCTTCGCCGACGCTCGGGGCACCAGGCGCGTCGGTGCGATCAGGGCTACCGTCTACACCGCCAATCAGGGGGCCGACGCCTGGCACGTGCTCTACGCGTGGCGGCAGAACGGCTCGCTCTACTCGATCAGCGAGCACGTCGCGCCTCCCTACTCGTCCACACAGGTGGTTCGGAACCTCGATCGCATGCTCCGGAGCCTCGTGGCGATCAAGCCCTCCGCCTGAGATGCCCCTCACGCGCCGGGCCCTCCTCGGCAGCGCGGCCGCCGGCGGGCTGACGGCCGGCGGTATCTATGCGCTCGTCGACCGGTTGACGGGTTCCCCCAAGCGACATGCGGCCGGTCAGCCTATCCCCGAGCAGCATCTGCTCCAGGGAGTGCGGATCGTCGAGGACGGCGGCGTGGAAGTCGTCGTTCCACCGCTCCACCACCAGGTGGTGACCGCGACCGTGCAGGTCGGTGGTGGGAAGCGCTCGCTCGTCGAGGCGCAGGAGGAGCTAGAGGACGCGCTCCAAAAGGTCGAGCGCCGATTCGCACCGACCCCCGCCGGCCTCGGGATCACCGTCGCCTGGGGCTTGCCGTACTTCCGTCAGTTCGTTCCGCAGCTCGCGGACGAGCACATCCCGGTGGACCGACGCGCGACGAAGACGAAGCAGAAGCCCGTGCGCGTCCTGCTCGACGCGATCCGCTTCCCGAGCGACCCGGGCGAGACGATTCTCGAGGCGAACGACATCGCCGTCTTGCTGCGAAGCGACTCGCTCGACAACATCGGCGCGGGCGCAAAGGCCATCTTCGAAGATCTCGATCTCTTCGCCGTCACGAGCATCCGCAAAGGCTTCGCGGGCGGGGGCTTCGACGGCGGCCGGAGCTTGCCGAAACGAATGGCAGTCGCCGCGCGGGTGCCCGGAGCGTTCCTGATCCCTGACCAGTCCGAGCTCTTCCTCGGCTTCACCTCCACGCAGAAGGCCGGCCTCGGGCCGCCGAAGATCGCGAACCTCGAAGAGCTGGGCTTCAGCGAGGGCGGCTACTTCGCGCAGGGCACGCACTTGGCGCTCTCGCACATCACCGAGGACCTCGAGGCGTGGTACCTGAACTTCCCGCACGAGGAGCGCGTAGCGACGGTCTTCCGGCCGGGCCTGAAGGTCGGCGAGAGCGTGCTGACCGTCGCGCAGGGGCCGGACGACGTCGCCGATGTCGCGCGCGTGCATCGGGACTTCGGGCGGACGAACCAGCTCGGGCACTCGGCCGGGGTCCAGACCGTCTCGCGCCTGTTCACGACCGCGGTCGGCGCGAGCGGCGCCGTGTATGGGCCCGGCACGGCGATTCCACATCGCGCGGACTTCAACACGCTCGACAACCCGTTCTTCTGGAGCGCAGACCCCACGCGCGACGGGATGAGAGACACGCCGGCGGCCGGCGTCCATTTCGTGGTCTTCAACCCGTCGAGCGACGACTTCACCCGCGTGCGGATGGCGATGGACGGCGTGCTGCCGGACGGGACGAAACTGCCGTTCGGGTTGCGCGACCGAGGCCAGGGCTTCAACTCCATCCTGCAGACGACCCACCGCCAAAACTTCCTCGCCCCGCCCCGGCGCCACCGCTCGTTCCCGCTCGTCGAGCTGCTCGGGTGATCCGGCGCGCGGGCCCGGAGGACGCCGAGGCGGTCGTGCGGATCTTCCGGGAGTCGCGGGCGGAGGCGATGCCCTGGCTGCCCATGCTGCACACCCTCGAGGAAGACGTCGGCTTCTTCCGCCGAGCGCTCGGCGGGGAGGCCTACGTGTTCGACTTGGACGGCGCCGTCGCCGGCTTCATCGTTCTCCGAGACGACCAGCTCGATGCCCTCTACGTTGCGCCCGGGCTGCAGGGACGCGGCGTGGGCTCGGCGCTGCTCGAGCGGGCAGAAGAGGCGCGTCCTGACGGCTTCCGGCTCTGGGTCTTCCAGGAGAACCGCCGCGCCCGCCGCTTCTACGAGGCGCGCGGCTGCCGGCTGATCCGCGAGACGGACGGCGCCGCCAACGAAGAGCGAACGCCCGATGCGCTGTACGAGTGGGCTCCGGCGGGAAGGGAAGCGTGAAACACCGCGGCCCGGCAGTATTCGAGTCGTTCCATCTGTCCCCGGCGCGCACGCGCCACGAAAGGAGACCGTGATGCACAGCCGCAGAATCGCCACGATCACTCTCGCCCTCGCCGCGGCCGCCACGCTCACGGCGGTCGCGGTTGCAGCGGCAATCACGCCGCCGCCGAACATCAAGAAGGCGGGGAAGATCGTCTACTGCACCGACGCCACCTATCCACCGGAGGAGTACTTCCGGGGCGGGAAGATCGTCGGCTCCGACATCGACTTCGGCACCGAGGTCGCGAAGCTGATGGGGGTCAAGGCCCAGTTCAAGAACACGACGTTCGACAGCATCATCGCCGCCCTGCTCACCAAGAAGTGCGACGCGATCATCAGCGGCATGAACGACACTCCTGCCCGTCGCAAGAGCGTTGATTTCGTCAACTACTTGAAGGTCGGTCAGGCGATCACGGTAAAGAAGGGCAACCCCGAGCACTTCTCGACGCTCGAGAGTCTGTCCGGCAAGCGCGTCTCGGTGGAGGCAGGGACGACAAACCGCGACTTCCTGGTCGCAACCTCGAAGAAGCTCGTCAAGCAGAGCAAGAAGGCAATCACGATCGTGACCTTTCCGAAGGACACAGACGCCTTCGCCGCGCTGGTGGCGGGGCGAGTGGACGCCTATTACGCGGATGCACCTCCGGCCGCGTATTACGCGAAGCAGAACCCGACGATCGTCCAGGTGTGCTGCCACCCGATCAACCCGTTTCCGATCGGGATCGCCATTCGCAAGCACGATCCGCTTCGGGCAGCGACGCAGAAGGCGATCAACATGCTGTACGCGAGCGGGGCGATCAAGCGGATCGTCGCCAAGTGGGGCATGACGAACGCTGTAGTCCTGCTCAAGTAGCGGAAGAGAGAGGAGCACACAATGCTGGCCGCAGTCGACTGGCACGTCGTCTGGGAACGGCTTTTCCACCCCGACAGCATCTTCGCCCGCGCGCTGTGGACGACCATCTACATCGCCGTCGTGGCGCAGGTGATCGGGGTCGTGCTCGGACTGATCGCCGCGCTGATGCGGATGTCGCGGATCTGGCCGATGCGGGTTCTCTCCGGGCTCTACGTGTGGTTCTTCCGCGGCACGCCGCTCCTCGTCCAGATCTTCTTCATCTACTTCGGCGTGAACCTGCTCTTCGGCTTCACGCTGATTCCGAACAGCCTCCACTTCGGGCTTTTCAACCTCGACGGTGCCGTCGTGGCCGGAATCCTGGCCCTCGGAATCAACGAGGGCGCCTACATGCGCGAGATCATCCGTGCCGGTATCGACGCCATCGACAAGGGCCAGATGGAGGCGGCACGGTCGCTCGGGATGACCTACCCGCTGGCGATGCGGCGCATCGTCCTGCCGCAGGCCGCCCGGGTGATCGTGCCGCCGCTCGGCAACGAGTTCAACGCCATGCTCAAGAACACGTCCCTGGTCTTCACGATCGGCGTCTACGAGATGTTCGCCGACGCCGAGATCCACTACTCCCAGACGTTCAAGCCGGTCGAGCTGTTCGGCGCGGTCGCCGTCTGGTACCTCGTGCTGACGACTGTCTGGACCGTGATCCAGGCGCAGATCGAACGCAGGCTGGCCGTGAGCGAGCGAGGCGACGAGCTCTCGTTCTGGGAGCGGCTGGTGGAGGCCTGGACACCGATGACGGCGTGGGCGCGCGGAGCTCGTTAGTCCCGCATGCTGCCGAGACGGCAGCGACCGTAGTTCTGCGGGCGGTCGACGTGCACAAGCGCTTCGGCCGCCTGCAGGTGCTCAAGGGCGTCGACCTCGAGGTCGGGCGCGGTCAGACCGTTTGCGTGATCGGCCCTTCCGGCTCCGGCAAGTCGACGTTCCTGCGCTGCATCAACCACCTGGAGAGGATCGACTCGGGCCGTATCGAGGTGAACGGGCACCTGATCGGCTACCGGGAGCGCGACGGCAGGTTAGTAGAGGACTCGCAAGCCTCGATCGCCCGCCAGCGTGCGGAGATCGGAATGGTCTTCCAGCGCTTCAACCTCTTCCCGCACAAGACTGCGCTCGAGAACGTGATCGAGGCCCCGATCCACGTCCGGCGTGCTCCGAAGAAGGAGGCGATCGCCGCCGGCGACCTTTTGCTCGAGCGCGTCGGCCTTGCCGACAAGCGCGACGTCTATCCCGGGAAGCTGTCCGGCGGCCAGCAGCAGCGGGTGGCGATCGCCCGCGCACTGGCCATGAACCCGGCGCTGATGCTCTTCGACGAAGCGACGAGCGCCCTCGACCCGGAGGTGATCGGCGAGGTGCTCACCGTCATGGTGGAGCTCGCCGGCGAGGGGATGACGATGATCGTGGTCACGCACGAGATGGGCTTCGCGCGGAAAGCGGCCGACCGTATCGCGATGATGGACGACGGGCGGATCATCGAGGAGGGGCCGCCGGAGCATTTCTTCTCCGCCCCCGCTCACGAGCGCACGCGTCAGTTCCTCTCGAAGATCCTCTGACCTTCAGCCGAAGAACGCCCGCGCGACCTCGTACCGGTCCGGTGGGACGAACTTCAGCTCGGCGGTCGCATCCGCGAGCGAGACGTCGACGATCGCGTCGCCCTGGAGCGCGGCCATCCGCCCGAACGTCTCCTCCTGGACGAGATCGGCCGCCTTCAGCCCGTACCGCGTGGCGAGGATCCGGTCGCGCGCGGTCGGCGAGCCGCCGCGCTGCACGTGGCCGAGCACGGTGACACGGGTCTCGAAGCCGGTGCGCTCCTCGATCTCGCGGGCGAGCGGCTCGCCGACTCCGCCGAGCCGAACGTGCCCGAACTGGTCGAGGGCCGCCTCCTGCGTCACCTCGCGCTGCTCCCCCGAGTCGAACGTCAGCTTGTAGCCTTCGCTGACAACGACGATAGAGAAATTCTTGCCACGGTCGTGCCGCTTACGCAGTTCCGCGCACGCCTCCTCGACGCTGATCGGCTGCTCGGGGATCAGGATCACATCGGCGCCGCCGGCGATCCCGCTCATCACCGCGATCCAGCCTGTGTGGCGGCCCATCACCTCGACGACCATCACACGGTTGTGCGACTCCGCCGTCGTGTGCAGCCGGTCGATCGCCTCCGTGCAGATCGCGACCGCCGTGTCGAAGCCGAAGGTGTAGTCAGTGCCCGAGAGGTCGTTGTCGATCGTCTTCGGGACGCCGACGACGGGGAAATCGTGCTCCTCGAACAGGCGGGCGGCGACGCCGAGCGTGTCTTCGCCGCCGACTGCGACGAGCCCGTCCAGTCCAGCCTCTGCGAAGTTGCGGAGCACCCGGTCGACGCCGCCCTCGATCTTGTACGGGTTCGTGCGGGACGTCCCGAGGATCGTCCCGCCGCGGGGCAGCAGCCCGGAGATCTCGCGGGCGGTGAGGGCAGTCATGTCGTTCTCGACCAGCCCGCGCCAGCCGTCCTGGATGCCCACGACCTCCCAGCCGCGGCTGAACGACCGGCGCGCGACGGCGCGGATGACCGCGTTCAGCCCCGGGCAATCGCCCCCGCCGGTGAGGATGCCCACGCGTTTCATGGCGCGCTGGAGTCTACGCAGCCTTACGTCTTAGGCCCGACGAACGAGTCGAGGAGTGCGACGCTCTCGCGGCGGGCGATCGAGACCGTTTTCCAGTTGTTGAGCGAGTAGCTGATCCCGAGCTGCCGGCAGGTGTTGCAGAAGATCTCCTTGATTTCCTCGGACACCTGGGTGAAGAAGTAGCGCGGGTAGGCCTTCCCGTTCACCCGGTTGAGCACGCGGCAGCCGTCGGAATGGATCAGGCCACGGAGGAACTGCTGGGGATACCGAGCGACGATCCGGTCTTGCCAGGGTGTGAGCTCGATCCTGCGAGTGTGCTTCGGGCCCGGGCCGTGCTGCGGGAAGAGCAGCGGCAACGTCTTCGACCAGCAACTGATCTCCACTGCGCGGTAGCGCAGCTGTTGGATGTTGACTCGGTTCATCGGCAGCACGGCTCTCATTGCTGCCGCACATTCCTCGATGAGTGACGGGTATTGCGCGTCGGTCTTGATTCGCAGTCGATAGACGCCGCGTTGGCCGCGCGAAATCGTTCCGTCGCCGAGGTAGAAGCCGAGGAGATAGCTGTACTGAGACATCGGGAGCGCAGTGAGGTCGACCGACGGGGTCCGGTGTTGCCGTGGGCGACGCTCGGGCGAGTCAAGCCACTCCCGGACGGTCGAGCGAGGGATCTGCGCAACGAATGCGATCTCCGAGGCGTTCAGGCCGGCCGTGGCCAGGAAGCCGACTGTCCGCCTCTCGCTGTCTGGTCGCATCGAGTGCGGCGGGTGGGACTCGAACCCACACGTCCCGAAGGGACAATCGGTTTTGAGCCGATCCCGTAAACCAGTTCCGGCACCGCCGCGCATGAGAAGTGTAGACGGCGCCTCCGCGCTGATTGTCCTACGCGCTTGAAACCGCGCGCGGGGGCGCTCATACTGCCCCATCGCGCACGAGCGTCGAAAGCGATTGGCTCAACAAGGAGGCAAGGTGAAGAGACGACTTTTTGTATTAGGCATCCTCGCCCTTGCGGCAGGCGTGCTGCTTGCCGTCGCCGGCACGGGCAGCTCGGCGTCCAAGAGCGCACAGGTATTGCCGTCCGCCGCCTGCGGACCCGTGTTCTACAAGGGCCCCGGGAAGCCGCAGTACCTGATCGCCTCGGATCTCCCGCTCCAGGGAGCAGGCCGTGCCCAGAACATCGCGATGGGGAAGGCAATCCAGTACGTCCTCGACAGGCAGTACCACTTCAAGGCGGGCAAGTACACGATCGGCTACCAGTCCTGCGACGACTCCACTGCCCAGGCGGCCAAGTGGGACGCAGCCAAGTGCACCTCGAACGGCAGGGCATACGCCGCGGACAAGTCGGTGCTCGGGATACTGGGGACGTTTAACTCCGGCTGCGCGAAGCTGATCATCCCTCTAGCCAACCGTGCGCCCGGTGGGCCGCTCGGAATGCTCAGCGTGGCGAACACCGCCGTGGAGCTGACCCACACGGCGTCGTGGACGGCGCCGGGAGAGCCCGGCGTCTACTACCCGACGGGGAAGCGGAACTACGTCCGGGTTTCGGCCTCTGACGACTACCAGGGACCGGCGGCCGCGGATCTATTTCTGAGCAAGGCCTTCAAATTGGCTCAGGGCAAGAAGTTCTCGCCGATCACGAACGTCTACGTCGTCCACGACAACGAGACCTTCGGGAAGGGCGTCGCCAACGGGTTCAGGCAGCGGGCCGCGAAGCTGGGCATCAAGATCCTCGGGTTCGAGCCGTGGGACGCGAAGGCGACGAGCTACGAGGCGATCGGCGAGCGCATCAAGGGAACCGGCGCCAAGGCCGTCTACTTTGGCGGGATCGTCTGCAACAACGGCGCCAAGCTGATCAAGGACCTCCGCGCAGTGCTCGGGCCGGACGTCGTGTTCGCAGCGCCCGACGGCTTCACGCCGTACTCCGCGACCCTGGCCGCGGGCTCTGCCGCTCGAGAAGGTCGGCCCCGCGGGGAAGAGGTTCATCGCCGCCTTCAGCAAGTTCCTGCGCCTCAAGAAGGGCGAGTTGCCCCCGCCGTACGCCGTCTACCAGGCGCAGGGCGCGCAGATCATGCTCGAGGCGATCAAGCGCTCGAACGGTACGCGGGCCTCGGTGACGTCGGAGCTCTTCAAGACGAGGGTGACCAACGGGATCATGGGTACCTTCCACTTCGACAAGAACGGCGACACCGTCCCGCTGAAGACGATCAGCTTCGACCAGCTGAGGGGCAACACGGGCGTGCCCGTGTACGAAGTCGTCCTCAAGGCCGCGGGATGAGCTAGGCCGCCGCCCAGAGCGGTGTATCCGACTGGGGAAGGGCCCCCGAAGCCCTTCCCCAGTCGTATTCGAGGAGACGGATCTGATCCCCGAGGCGCAGATAGCGCGGGTAAAGCCGAGGCGCGATCTCAGCCCGCTGCTCGTCCAGGGCACGGGGCTCCTGCTGGTCGCCATCGTTGTCGCGTGGCTCGGCGTCAATCTCGCGAAAGACCCGAACACCTTCTTCCGGGTCCTCCTGATCGGGGTCTCGCAGGGCGCCCTGTACGCCCTCGTGGCGCTCGGCTACACACTCGTCTACGGCATCCTCGAGCTGATCAACTTCGCGCACGGAGAGGTCTTCATGCTCGGCGGCATGATCTCGGCGACCATCGTCGTGCAGGTGTTTGCGCAGGGCGAGAACCCGGCCGTCGGGATTCTCGTCGCCGCGCTGCTCGTGTCGCTCGTGGTCGCGATGACCGGTTGTGCCCTGCTGAATGCGGCGATCGAGAGAATCGCCTACAAACCCCTCCGTAGCGCGCCTCGCCTCGCTCCGCTCATCACCGCGATCGGAGTTTCGTTCATCCTCCAGAACGTCGCGATCATCTGGAAGGGCACGCGGCCGGTGAACCTGCCGGAGAGCGAGTTCTCGGCGGGCGGCGGCGCCGTGATCTTTCGGATCGGAGACGTCGTTTACACCTGGGACCGGCTCTTCGTGCTCCTGATCACCATTCCCGTGCTCGTCGGGCTCGTCTGGCTCGTCCAGTTCACGCGCCAGGGCAAGGCGATGCGAGCGACCGCTCAGGACAAGGACGCGGCCGCGATGATGGGCATCAACGTCGACCGGACGGTCTCCTTCACCTTCCTCGTCGCCGGCGCACTGGCCGGGGCCGGGGGCGTGATCTTCGCGTTCTACGCGACGACGATCGGCTTTGCAACGGGCTTCACGCTCGGCCTGTTCGCGTTCACCGCCGCCGTCCTCGGCGGCATCGGCAATCTCCCCGGAGCGGTGCTGGGCGCTCTGCTGATCGGCCTGATCCAGAACTTCAACGAGGGCCTCTCGTGGTACGCACCCGGCTCGAAGTGGACGGAATCGATCGTCTTCGCGATCCTGATCCTGATCCTCGTCTTCCGGCCGGAGGGGTTGCTCGGCGAACGGACGCCGGAGGGGGGTTAGGTGCCCTAGTGGCCGACCCGATTGCGCCCCGCACCAGTCCGGACGTCGAGGAAGCTCCCGCCTCGGCGCTCTGGCATCGACACCCGGTCCTGATGCGGCGAGCCGTGCCGGCGGTGCTGATCACCGCGCTCCTGATCGCTCTAGCCGGGGCGGGCGTGCTCCGGCAGAGCGGCGAGGTTTACCTGATCGTGGTCGTGGTCCTCCTCCTCTTGCTCGCGAGGGCAGCGTTCGCCAACTTCTGGCGAGGGCTCGACCGGATCGGCGTCGAGGACGCGCACAGCCGCTGGCAGGCGCAATCGCCTCTCGTCCAGCGAGCCGTGCCGCCGGTGGTGATCGCAGCGGTGGTAATCCTGATCGCCTGGGCGGCCGGAACTCGACCGGACCTCTCGTTGCTCGTCCTGCTCGCGATCACGTACGGGCTCTACCTGATGCCGCCCGCGTCGCGCCGCATTGCATTGCCGGTGACCGTGCTCTTGCTCGTCGTCGTCTACCCCTTCCTCATCCAGCAGACCGACTACCAGCGTTTCCTCTTCAAGCTTCCGATCTTCGGCGTCTTCCCGAGCATGGACACGATGGTCTCGATCCTGATCTTCGCGATGATGGCGATCGGGCTGAACATGGTCGTCGGCTACGCGGGACTGCTCGACCTCGGCTACGTGGCCTTCTACGCGATCGGGGCGTACACGGCGGCCTGGCTCGCCTCGCCACACTTCGCGGCCTACGGGGTCTCCATGGATTTCGGATCCGTCGCGGAGAAGGGGATCCTGGACGTCGGCGGCATTCACCTGTCGATCTGGCTGGTCCTGCTCGTCGCCGGCGTCCTGACGGCAGCCGTCGGCGTGATCATCGGCCTTCCGACGCTGCGGCTGCGGGGTGACTACCTGGCGATCGTCACGCTCGGCTTCGGGGAGATCCTGCCGCAGGTCTCGCGCAACGGCGACAAGGACGGACTCGGCTTCAACCTGACGAACGGTCCGCCGGGCATCAACCCGGTCGACCCGCCGGGATTCGGCAACTGGCTTTCGGGTAATCTCGGCCTGCCGAGCAGCTACCTCCGCGAGCAGGGCGTGTACGTGAACTTCCTCAGCCTCATGTTCTGGACGGCGCTCGGGCTGTTGCTGATCACGGTCTTCTGCAGTGTCCGCCTGCGCGATTCGCGGCTCGGCCGGGCGTGGATCGCGATCCGCGAGGACGAGACGGCCGCGGCGGCGATGGGGATCCCGCTGATGCGCACGAAGACCTGGGCCTACGCCTCGGGCGCGTTCTTCGGCGGCGTCGCCGGAGCCTGGTTCGCCACGATCAAGACGGGCGTGTTTCCGGACGACTTCTTCTTCAACATCTCGGTGCTCATCCTTTGCATGGTGATCCTCGGCGGGATGGGCAACGTCTGGGGTGTGGTCGCCGGCGCGGCCGTCCTCGAATACCTGAACCTGGAAGGGATCGCCAACTTCAACGGCTGGATGAACGATCACGTGCTGGTGTGCGACCCGACCAAGCAGGACCCCTCGGCGGTGATCAGCGGCGGCTGCCTGAACGCGCCGCTGGTGACGTTCGGGATCTACGGTGCGATCATCGTGCTGGTGATGCTGACCAGGCCGCAGGGCCTCTTCCCGGAGCAACGGCGGAAGCTCGAGTTCGAGACCGGCGTGCACGACACGCCCATTCAGGACGTGACCGCGTAGTGGCCGACATTCTCGCCACGCTGTCGCTACGCAAGGAGTTCGGCGGCCTGCTCGCCGTCGACGATGTCGACTTCACGATCCCGCAGGACTCGACCGTGAGCCTGATCGGCCCGAACGGCGCCGGCAAGACGACGTTCTTCAACATGCTCACCGGCGTCTACAAGCCGACCAGCGGGCGGGTCGTCTTCGACGGCGAGGACGTCACCGGGAAGCCTCCCCACGCGATCACCCAGCGCGGCATCGGGCGCACGTTCCAGAACATCCGCCTCTTTCAGCAGATGTCGGCGCTCGAGAACGTCCTCGTGGGCATGCACGCGCGGCTCAAGGGCGGCATCCTGGCCAGCATCGTCCGCACACCGCGGATCAGGCACGAGGAGAGCCAGGCGCGCGAGCGCGCGCGGGAGCTGCTCGCGTACTGCGGGCTCGTCGGACGCGACCAGGTCGTCGCGCGCAGCCTGCCCTACGGGGATCAGCGCCGGCTCGAGGTGGCACGAGCGCTCGCCACGCAGCCCAAGCTCCTGCTCCTCGACGAGCCGACCGCGGGCATGAACCCCCAGGAGACGCTCGACTTCATCGGGTTCATCCAGAAGCTGCGCACGGAGAGAGAGCTGACGGTGCTCCTGATCGAGCACGACATGCGGGTGGTCATGGGTGTCTCTGACCGCGTGACCGTCCTCGACTACGGCGAGAAGATCGCCGAGGGAACGCCGCAGGAGGTCCAGAAGGACCCGCGCGTGATCGAGGCCTACCTCGGGAAGGCGGCAGTCGCTTGAGGAACGGCGGCGGCGACGGCTTCGTCCTTCAGCTCGAGGACGTCCACACGTACTACGGGGCCATCCGAGCGCTCAGGGGGATCACGCTGGACGTGCGCGAAGGCGAGATCGTCACGCTGCTCGGCGCGAACGGAGCGGGCAAGTCGACCACGCTCCGCTCGATCAACGGGCTCAACCATCCGCGCCGGGGCCGGATCGTCTTTCGTGGCGTCGACATCACGCACGCCGCCGCGCACGACATCGTCGGCCGGGGCATCTCCCAGTCGCCCGAGGGTCGCAAGCTCTTCCCGCGGATGACCGTGCTCGAGAACCTCGAGATGGGCGCCTTCCAGCGCAAGGATCGCTCGGACTTGAAGGAGGACATGGACCGGGTCTTTGCGCTCTTCCCGCGGCTCGCCGAGCGGAAGACCCAGAAGGCGGGCACGCTGTCGGGCGGCGAGCAGCAGATGTGCGCGATCGGGCGCGCGCTGATGGCGCAACCGAAGCTGCTGATGCTGGACGAGCCGTCGATGGGGCTTGCGCCGATCTTCGTCGAGAAGGTGTTCGAGACGATCGTCGAGATCAACAAGCAGGGCACGCCGATCCTGCTCGTCGAGCAGAACGCTCTGATGGCGCTCGAGGTCGCAGATCGGGGGTACGTGCTCGAGACGGGGACGATCGTGCTTGCGGACGACGCGAAGGCCCTGCGCCAGAACGAGCAGGTCCGCAAGACCTACCTCGGCGAAGAGTAGGGCGGGCCGCTTCCGACCCTGAGCGGGAAGTAGGGCGGGGAGAGCAGGAAGCCGATCCGCGGTTTGCCCCCGCCGAGCCCGCGCGCCATCTCCAGCGCGGCCGCCACGCCGTGCGTCGGGACGAACCCGAGCTGCCGCGCGGCAACCGCGTCGCGGCAGCCGGCGACGAGCACGGCGCCGAGGCGGTCCAGGGCGGGGCGGCACGCATCCCAGTCGGCGAAGGGGAGCCGGGGGTGGCACGTGCGTCCAGCCCGATAGCCGTTGAGCGCCCGCGGGTCCGCGGCGGCCGCCCGCTCGGCCTCGGCGAGTACCTCCGGGTCGCGGCCTGCGCGCGTGGCCTGGAAAAAGGCCCGGTAGGGCGTCTGCGTCGGGTGGGCGAAGCGGCGCCGCAGCGGGCTGATGAGGATCGCGGTTCCGCCCTCGCGCACGGGGAAGGCGTCGCGCCAGAGGCGGAGGGCGAGGCCAAGCCCGAGCGTCGCGGCCACGAGCGCGTTCGGCCGCTCACGCGGAAGGAATGGAGTCGTGCGCGGGATCCCCAGGCAGATCGCGTCGAGCGGGTCGTCGAGGGCCGCCGACCCCGTGTCCACGCTGCGGACGAGCGCCTCCGCGTGGGCGACCGACGGCGGTCCGGCGTAGGCGGCCGACGCCGTCAGCTCGAACGGAAGCGCCGACAGGGTGCGGGCCCGCAGCGGCGCCGGCAGGAAGCTGAACCCCCGCGCCAGGCGGGAGCCTGCGATCCGCGCCACCGCGTCGGGGTCGTAGGGATACCCGCGCAACGTGCCCAGGAGGCGCGGCAGGTCGAGCGTCAGCGATGCGCCCATCAGCGGCGCCCGCGCGCCGAGCTCCCGCTCGAGTGCGAGCGCGAGCTCCCAGCCGGGCGCGAGGTGTGTCTCCAGCAGCGACTCGGCGACGGCCGCACGCTGGGTCTCTGCGGCCGTTGCCCCGAGCAGCGCCGCAGGCCCTCCGTGCAGCACGGTCTGGGCCGCCGTCACGACCACGATCACGTCCGTCTCGACGAGCGCCCGGTTGACGCGCAGCGGGACGCCGTCGTGTGCGCCGACGTCGACGAGGTCCGCGGCCTCCGCATCGTGCACTTCGAGCTCGCCGTGGAAGCGGAGGGCGAACTCCGGCACGACGAGGCTCTCGAGCGTCCGGCGGCCGGGCCTGCGCCCGAGGCCCCCCGCGACGAGGATCGTCTGGCGCGCCGTCGAAACGCCGATCCGCTCGAGCTCGTCGGCGGCCGCGACCAGCGCGGCCTGCCGCGGGTCCCGGGACGACGCGGGGATCGGCAGGGCCGGGGGCTCGACCACGATCGTCGCGCGACCTCCGGGCGAGACGAGCGACTCGAGCGGCTCGCCGACGAGCGGGAACCGAAGCGCGTCGCGGATCGCTGCGCCGACGTCGGCGATCGGCTCCTCCGGGGGCGGTGGCGGCGCGACGACGACCGCGTCCTCGCCGGCCGAGGCGACGGTGAGCCGGGAGCCGTAGAGCAGCGGAACGCGGCGGGCGGGAGGCACGGGGCGGAGAATAGAGTTGAGGCGTGTCGCCCAAGACGGTTACCGGGGTGGAGCTCGACCTCGACGACGCACCGGCACACGAGTCAGAGCTGTTCCTCGTGGACGGGAACAACCTGGCCTACCGGGCGTACTTCGCGCTGCCCGAAGAGCTGGCCACGAGCGAGGGCTTTGCCACGGGGGCGCTGCTCGGGTTCACGAACATGCTCTTCAAGCTGCTCTCCGACTACAAGCCGAAAGGGGTCGCGGTCGCGTGGGACACACGGCCCGTGCACCGCACCGAGCTCTCGGAGACCTACAAGTCCGAGCGCCGACCGATGCCCGACCTGCTCCGCGAGCAGTTCCCCTACTTCCGCCCGATTGTCGAGGCCTTCGGCTACCGCAACCTCGAGTTCGAGGGCTGGGAGGCCGACGACGTGATCGCGACGCTCGCGACGCGGGCCGACGCTGCCGGGGTCCGCACCTGCGTCGTCTCGACCGACCGCGACGCGTTCCAGCTCGTCACCGAGAACGTCTGCCTGATGATGACGCCGCGCGGCGTCTCCGACGTGCACGTGTACACGCCGGAGCGCGTCGAGGCTCGCCTCGGGATCAGCGCGGACAAGGTGCCCGACTTCATCGGCCTGAAGGGCGATCCCTCCGACAACATCGAGGGCGTCCCCGGGATCGGCGACAAGACCGCCTCGCAGCTGATCGCGAAGTACGGCTCGGTCGAATCGGTGCTCGAGCACGTGGAGGAGCTGACGCCCGCGCGGGCGAAGGCGCTCCGCGAGCACGCCGAGCAGGCGCTGCGCTCGAAGGAGCTGGCGACGATGCGGCGCGACCTCGAGATCGACTGCGAGCCGGCCCAGTTGGTGCTGAGCCCACCCGACCGCTCCCAGCTGACGGAGATGTTCCGCCGCTTCGAGTTCCGCGGCCTGCTCCAGCGCATAGAGGTCCTCGACGCCGCTCTGCCTTCGGCAGACCGGCGTCTAGAAGAGGTCGAGGACGTGCGATGGCGTGAAGGGGAGCCGCCCACCGGCGGGAGGATCGGCTTTGCATCGGAGGACGGGCGTTGCGCCGTCGCGACCGGGGAAGAGGTCGTCATTGGCCCTCGCCCTTTGCGCCTTGAAGGCGAAGTTCTATGCCATGACGCGAAGTCCCTTCGCGTCATGGCAGTGGATGACACCTTGCTCGCCGCGTACCTGATCGAGCCCGGCCGGGCCTCCTACGAGCTCGACGACCTCGCCGCCGAGTACGGGGTCGGCATTCGTCCCACCCCGGAGGCGGACGAGGAGACCACCGCGCTGATCCGGCGCGCGGCGCTGCCGCCGCGGCTCGCTGCGCAGATGCGCGCGCGTCTGCTCGAGCGCGGCAACCTCGAGCTCTACGAGACGATCGAGCTGCCGCTGACCGAGGTGCTCGCGGCGATGGAGGACGCCGGCGTTCGCATCGACGCCTACCGCATGGGCGAGATCACCGCCCGGCTTGCCGACCGCGTCGAGGAGCTCGAGGCGAAGGCGTACGAGCTGGCGGGGGAGGAATTCATGCTCGGCTCCACGCAGCAGGTCGCGCGGATCCTGTTCGAGAAGCTCGGCCTGACCCCGGGGCGGAAGGGCAAGACGGGCTACTCGACCGACACGCGGGTGCTGCGTTCGATTCGCGGCGAGCACGAGCTGGTCGGCGTGATCGAGGAGTGGCGCGAGCTCGCGAAGCTCCTCAACACCTACCTCGGGCCCTTGCCGACGCTGCTCGGAGCCGACGGCCGGCTGCACACGACGTTCAACCAGGCGGTGGCGGCGACCGGCCGGCTCTCGACCTCGAACCCCAATCTGCAGGCGATACCGGTCCGCACCGAGCTCGGCCGGGAGATCCGCTCCGCGTTCGTCGCCGAGCCGGGCTGCAGGCTGATCTCCGCCGACTACTCGCAGATCGAGCTGCGCATCCTCGCGCACGTCTCGGGCGAGCCGAAGCTGCGCGAGGCGTTCGAGCGCGGCGAGGACATCCACACGGCGACGGCGGCCGAGGTGCTCGGCAAGAACCCTGCGACGCTGACGAAGAACGAGCGCAACGTCGCGAAGATGATCAACTTCGGGATCATCTACGGGATCTCGGCGTTCGGCCTGTCCGAGAACCTCGAGATCCCGCGCGAGCAGGCCCAGGCGTACATCGACGCCTACCTCGCCCGCTTCCCGCACGTGCAGGACTTCATCGCGCGGACGATCGAGGAGGCGTCGCGGGACGGCTACGTGACGTCGCTGCTGGGCCGGCGGCGCCCGGTGCCCGAGATCCGCGCCTCGAGCCGGCAGACGCGCTCGCTCGGCGAGCGGCTCGCCGTCAACTTCGTCATGCAGGGCTCGAACGCGGACATCATCAAGGTGGCGATGCTGCGGATCCACCGGCGGCTCCGCGACGAGGGGAGGAGCGCGCGGCTTGTGCTCCAGGTGCACGACGAGCTGCTGCTCGAAGCGCCGGAGGCCGAGGCAAGCGCCGTCCGGGCGCTGGTCCGCGAGGAGATGTGCGGTGCGTATCCGCTCGACCCGCCGCTTGCGGTCGACGTCGGCGCAGGCGCGGACTGGAACGAGGCGAAGTCATAGCCATCCGCTGCGCGGATGGCTAACAAGTGCCCCCGCGGAGAGTCTCTACGAAGTGCTAGCCATTCGCGCTGCGTAGCCGCGCGAATGGCCTGGCTATACTGACCCGCTTCTGATGGCAAACGAAACAATCGACACGAGCGAAGCCGGCGTCTGGACCACGGGTCCAGACGGCGAGCTGATTCCCGACTACGAGTCGACCTTTCCGACGATCAACGAGGGCGAGGTCGTGCACGGCACCGTCGTGCGGGTCGACAAGGACGAGGTGCTCGTCGACATCGGCTACAAGTCGGAAGGCGTCATCCCCGTCTCCGAGCTCTCGATTCGCCGCTCGATCAACCCGGCGGACGAGGTCAACATCGGGGACGAGATCGATGCGCTCGTCCTTACGAAGGAGGATGCCGAGGGCCGGCTGATCCTCTCCAAGAAGCGCGCCCGCTTCGAGATGGCCTGGAAGGCGATCGAGCAGGCGGCGGAGAGCGGCCAGCCGGTTACCGGGAAAGTCATCGAGGTCGTCAAGGGCGGCCTGATCCTCGACCTCGGCGTGCGCGGCTTCCTGCCCGCCTCCCTGGTCGACATCCGCCGTGTCCAGGATCTCGACGAGTTCCTCGGCAAGGAGCTTCGCTGCAAGGTGATCGAGCTCAACCGCTCGCGGAACAACGTCGTGCTCTCGCGCCGCGCGGTGCTCGAGGACGAGCGCAAGGAGATGCGGCAGGCGATCCTCGACCGGCTCGCCCCGGGTGACGTCGTCGAGGGCCAGATCTCGAACATCGTCGACTTCGGCGCCTTTGTCGATCTCGACGGGATGGACGGCTTGATCCATATCTCGGAACTCTCCTGGAGCCACGTCAACCATCCCTCCGAGGTGCTGGAGATCGGCCAGACGGTCAAGGTCAAGGTGCTCGACATCGACCGCGACCGGCAGCGCATCTCGCTCGGGCTCAAGCAGACGCAGACCGACCCGTGGCAGCAGGTGCTGGACAGCTACGGTGAGGGCGACGTCGTCCAGGGTCGCGTCACGAAGGTGGTCACGTTCGGCGCCTTCGTCGAGATCCTGCCCGGCGTCGAGGGGCTCGTGCACATCTCCGAGCTGGCGCAGCACCATGTCGAGAACCCGCGCGAGGTCGTCTCGCAGGGCGACCTGGTCAACGCAAAGATCATCGAGGTCGACGCCGAGCGCCGTCGCCTCTCGCTCTCGCTGAAGCGGATCGAGGACGGCGAGCCGACGCAGCCGCTACCGGAAGGAGCGGAGCCGCTGCGGCCGCAGATCGATCTCTCCGAGGAGGTCTTCGCGGACGCGCCGGCCGCGCCCCCGCTCGAGAGCGAGGCTCTGGAGGCCGTCGAGGAGCCTCTCGCCGAAGAGCCTCCCGCGGAAGCGCCTGCGGCCGAGGTAGCCGCCGACGAGGTGCAGGCGGCGGAGCCCCAGCCCGAGGCCCCCGAGCCTGACGAGGCGCCCGAGCGGGCCTAGCCGCCCCAGGTGGTGCCAGGCGCGGCACCACTCCCGGTTCTGCCGCGCGATGAGCGGCGCCAGGCGTCGTCCTCAGTCGCGCCCGTAAGTGTTCATCACGTGCGCTCCCTGCGTCCTATCCTGGCTTGCTCCTCACACGGCAGAATCCGGGCAATGCCGCCCCGGACACCACTAGCCGTCGCCGTCACCGGCGGCATCGGGGCGGGCAAGAGCGAAGCGCTGCGTGCGTTCGCGCGCCGCGGGGTGCCGACACTGTCGGCGGACGAGGTCGTCCACCGGCTGATCGCGGAAGACCCCGAGGTGCGCGCCGCGCTCGAGGAGCGGCTCGGGACGACCGACCGCGCGCGCATCGCGCAGGTCGTCTTCGCCGACCCGGAGCAGCTCGAGTGGCTCGAAGGCCTGCTCCACCCGCGGGTGCGCAGAGAGGAAGAGGCCTGGTTCGCCGGCCTCGACGCCGAGATCGCCGTCACCGAGATCCCGCTCCTCTACGAGGTTGGCGGCGAGGGCCGCTTCGACGCCGTCGTCGTGATCACGGCGCCGGACGCGGACCGCTCGGCGCGCACCGGGGTGGCCGGCGACGAACGCGCGCGGCGATTGCTCCCGGACGACGAGAAGGTGGCCAGGGCAGACTTCGCCTACGTGAACGACGGCACTCTCGACCAGCTCGACGCGTTCGTCGGCGATGTGTTGGACACGCTTCTGCGGCGATGAGGTTCCTGGCCGGCCGGCTGGTGCTGGGCGTGGCGGTCGTCGCCGCCCTCGCGGTCGCGTTCGGGACGATTCACTTCACGCAGCCGGCGTGGTACGAGCGCCTCTGGCACCCGTTTCGCTATCAGGAGATCGTCCTCGGGCACGCCCGGAACTACCGGCTCGACCCGGCACTGCTCGCCGCGGTCATCTACCAGGAGAGCAAGTTCGACGTCGACGCCAAGTCGGACCGGGGGGCGATCGGGCTGATGCAGCTGCTCCCGGACACGGCGAAGGGAATCGCCGTGCGGACGGGCGGCGCGAAGTTCCGCGTCGAGGACCTGTACGACCCGGAGATCAACGTCCGCTACGGCGCGTGGTACCTCCGTCATCTGCTCGACAAGTACGGCTCCGAGCGAACCGCGCTGGCGGCCTACAACGCCGGGCAGGCGAACGTCGACGGCTGGCGCGCGCGCGGAATCGGGATCCAGTTCGACGAGACGAAGAAGTTCGTCGACCGCATCGAGAGCCTGAAGAAGACGTATCGACACGCGTATTCATCGTTACGCCAGAGTGACGCTTGACAAACAGCGTAATGATGTCATAATGACATCACAATGCAGCTGGAACCCCACGTCGAAGCACTCCGCGGCGAGCTCGCCTCCCTGGGCACGCTCGGCGACGAGCACGTCGCCGCCGCCGCCGAGCGGCTGAGCCAGGCGCTCGGCTCGACCCTGGGGCTCCGACTGCTGGAGATCCTGTCCGAGGCGGCGCTGGAGGTCAGCTCGCAGCTCCCCGCCGGCCACGTCGAGGTGCGTCTTGCGGGGCAGGAGCCCTCGCTCGTCTATGTCGAGGAGGAGGGGACGGCCGCGGCCCCCGCCGCGGAGGACAGCCTCACCGCCCGCATCAGCCTTCGCCTCCCGGATTCGCTGAAGGCGTCGATCGAGGACGCCGCCTCCCGCGAAGGCGTGTCGGTGAACACGTGGATCGTCAAGGCCCTGGCGCGGGGGCTGTCGAGCGCCACGACCTCCCGGATCGGCAGCCGCCTGACCGGCTACGGCCGAAGCTGAAAGGAGCGAACGATGAAGTTCATGCCCGCACTGTTTGGACATTTCGAATACTGGGAGGTCTGCGACCGGCACGGCGATCGCCGCGACCCGCGGCCGCCGCGGCCGACCGCAAGCGCGGTGCGCCGGAGGAGGGGATCGCGATGACGTACGAGTTCGTCACTCCCGAGCCTCCGAAGCTCCGCGGCGGTATCGCCGCCGGCCGGATCGAGATCCAGACCACCGAGATGGCGGAGACCGTGGTCGACGTTGAGGCGATTCGCGGCGATCTCGAGGGCCTGAAGGTCTTCCAGCACGGCCGCGAGATCGTCATCGAGCAGCGCAAGCGCTTCGGGTTCAAGAACGACGAATACGAGGTGCGCATCCGGGCTCCACATGGCAGCGACATCGATCTCAACCTTGCCTCGGCCGACATTCGCGCCGACGGCAGGTTCGGCTCGCTCGAGGTCAACACCGCCTCCGGCGACGTCGAGGTGGGCGAGGTCGACCGGAACGCGAAGGTGCGTTCGGCGAGCGGTGACGTCCAGCTCGGGCCGGTCGCGGGCCCCCTCGACGTCAACACCGCGTCGGGTGACGTCCAGGTCCACACCGCCGGCGCGGGCGGAACCATCCGCTCCGCCTCGGGTGACGTTCAGATCGGCCGCGCGGCGGAGCGCGTCACCGTGCAGACCGCATCCGGTGATCAGATGATCGAGTCGGTTGCCGAGGGGTCGGTCGACCTGAAGTCGGCCTCCGGCGACGTGCAGGTCGGAATCAAGGAGGGCTCGCGCCTCCACGTCGACGCCCGCTCTCTGAGCGGTGACACGACCTCCGAGGTCGAGCTACTCGGCGTCGAGACCGGCACCGAGGGGCCTCTCGTTCTGGTGAAGGCGGCGACGATGAGCGGCGATATCAGGATCGTCCGCGCCTAGGGCCGCGAAAGCCGCGCCCAGAGGTTCTCGAGCAGCTGCGGGACGGGATCGAGCAGCGCCGAACCGCCGAAGTCGAGTGCGCCGGCCGCGAACACCTTTGCGCCCGCGGCGGTCTCGTAGTAGGTCATCTGCGCGGTCAGCCCGGTGCCGAACAGATCCGGGATCTCGGCGACCACGATCGTGCCCGGCGGCGACTCGGGCGTGGTGTGATCGATCTCGATCCCGTAGCCGCCGACCGCCTCGCCGAACGTCGAGCCCTGCTCCAGCCCGGTGCCCGCCCACAGCCACGGCGCGGCGAGCGGATCGAGCAGGGTGAAGAGGCCCTGGCGCTCGCCGCGGTCGTTGGCGAGGTACTGGACCCCGATCAGCCGGGCTTCCGGGCGCCCGAGATCGCGCCACTGGGCCGTCCGGGTGAGCACGGTTCCGTCGGCCGTCACGCGCCAGAAGAAGTTGTTCGCCGAGAGAAACGCGAGGTTCCCGCCCAGGTCGCGGTAGGTCTGCACGATGTCGTACTCGTGATCGGTGACGTACTCGGTGTGGCCGGGGAAGACGATCAGGTTGTAGGCGGCGACGAGCTGCTCGCCCGAGAGGGACTCGAGGTCGGCCTCGGTGAGGAAGTCCACCGTCTTGCCGGTCCAGTACAGCCAGTGCAGAAAGCCCTGGTCGTACCGGTAGAAGAACGGGGGGACGCCGCGGCGCAGGTACGGACGGTCGAGGGGGACGCGCTGGTTCGGAGGGCCTGCGTACCACGTGTCGCCCCAGCCGTCCCCGTCCGCGTCCCAAAAGTTGTACGCCTGCCAGGTGTTGGTCGGGAAGACGACCGCGACGCGCGAGGCGACTCCGAGTGCGGCCGGGCGGACGACGAAGATCGCGTAGCCGACCCGGTCGTCGTCGGCGGTGAGCTTGACGAAGTAGAGGCCACTCGGCCAGTCGCCGATCTGGAAGGCGATCGTCCTCGGGGTGTCGCGCCCGCGTTGCCAGTTCAGGGTCACGGGGTCTGTTACCGGCTCGCCCTCGAGCAGGTAGTCGGCGTAGGTGACGAACCGCTCCGGCCCGGTGCGGAACGCCTGCAGGGTCAGCGTGTCCGCGTCGGTGGCGATGTTCAGCGCGCCGAGGGTGTTCGGCTCGTAGCTCTCTCGCAAGAATCTCGCGTCTACGCCCTGGACGCGCACGACGGGCGCGCGCGGGCTCCGGGCCACGTAGGGGTCGGAGGAGCCGTAGGTGAGCGTGTTTCCGGCGGGATCCACGGTCGTCAGCGCCAGCTGGTAGGTGCGGGCGGGGACGTTCTCGGCAGGCAGCCAGCCGATCGAGTGCGGGCCTGCGCGGAAGCGCCACGTGCGGGTGTACACGCTGGCCGTTTCCATCGTCGTGCGCTGAACATCGAGCGTGACCGCGGCCGGCTCGGTTAGTTCGAACCGGATCCGGGCATAGTCGCGGAAGCCGTCGCCGTTCGGGCTCAGCGTCGCAAGCAGCGCTCCGTCGCCCTCGAACGGGGGTGAGTTGCTCGAGATCCGCAGGTGATCGAGCCTGGCCGGCTTCCGATCGAGGCGGAAGCCGGCTGCATCGGCGACCCGGCCTCCCGCGACCAGCTCCACCTGGTAGTAGCCGTCCCGCACCGGGCGGCCTGCGAGCGTGCCGTCCCAGAGAACGAGTACCCGGCCCCGCCTCGCCGGACGGTCCAGCCAGCCGAGCGCCCGGCCGTTCAGGTTCGCCAGCCGGACGCCCACGAGCGCCGCCCGCGCGACCTCCCCGTTGACGATCAGCGGGCCGGCGTTCGGAGAGAACGAATCAGTCGAGATGTCGATCGACGCGCCGCGCGCCGCGGGGGCAAGGCCGAGTGCCGCCGGAGCGAGGGCGAGCGCAGCCAGCCCGATAACGGCCTCCCTCACCGCCAAGACGTTAGCGTAGAGGCGTGGAAGAGCTGCCCTCACTGGCCGACGTGGAGCGCGCGGTACGCGGCGAGGGCTTCCTCGAAGGCGGAGGCGTTGGGCTCGTCGCCGACGTGTATCTCGGCTACGGGTTGTCGCGGGCGCTGCGCCGGACGGACATCGCCGAGCCGCCGGAGTCGTGTCTGCTGCCCGCCGCGGCCGTCCAGGTCAGGCGCGCGGATGAGGCGGTTCCCGTCCCGGGCGCGTTCGAGGTCGGCAGGTGGGAGCGGACGTGGAGCGAGGAGGATTACGGCGCTGCGGTCGAGGCCGTTCGCACCGCGATCGCGGCCGGCGACGTCTACCAGGTCAATCTCGTCCAGCACCTGTCCGCCCCGTTCCGAGGCGACCCGGCCGGGCTCGCCGGCGCCCTCGCGCCGCTGCGCCCGCTCGAGCCGCGTCCGCTCGTCGGGGACGGGTGGGCAGTCGTCTCCGCCTCTCCCGAGCTGTTCCTCGCGCGTCGCGGCCGACGCGTCTGGACGATGCCGATCAAGGGCACCCGGCCCCTCGAGTCGGACGACGGAGACCTTCGTTCATCCGAGAAGGACGCCGCAGAGCACGTGATGATCGTCGATCTCGAGCGCAACGACCTCTCGCGGGTCTGCGAGGCGGGCAGCGTTCGCTGGCCCGAGCTGATGACCGAGCGCGAAGAGGCGGGCGTCAGGCACATGACGACTCGCGTCGAGGGGCGGCTGCGCGAGGATGTCGGGCTCACGGAGCTGCTCGGTGCGGTGTTCCCCGGAGGCTCCGTCACGGGCGCGCCGAAGATCTCGGCGGTCGATCACATCGCCGCCATCGAGCCGGTCGGGCGCGGCGCGTCGATGGGAGCGCTCGGCCGCATCTACCCGAACGGCGACCTCGATCTGGCGCTGACGATCAGGACCTTCGCCGTCGCGGACGGCCGGATCCATCTCTGGGCCGGCGGCGGGATCGTCTGGGACTCCGAGCCGGAGGCCGAGATAGAGGAGTCGCTCGTCAAGGCACGCCCCCTCCTGGAGGCGATCGGCGCCCCGCTCGCGGAGCCGGTCCGGCGGTGAGGCTGCTCGCGGTGGCGGTCGCCGGGCGGGGCCTGGTCCCGCCCGACAGTCCCGTGCTGCACGCCGACGACGAGGCGCTGCTGCGAGGACGCGCGGCGTTCGAGACGCTGCGCGTGTACGGGGGTCGGCCCTTCCGCTTCGCGGGGCACCTGGAGCGCATGCAGGCGTCGGCTGCTCGGCTCGGTATCTCCTGGCCGGGCGGCTTCGACTCGCTCGCAGAGCAGGCCCTCGCGGCGGCCGGTGAGCCCGACGCCGTCCTGCGTCTGTACCTGACGCCGGGGCGCGAGGGCTTCGGCGAGCCCCTCTCGCTCGTCCTCGTCAGCGCGCTTCCGCCCGATCTCGAGGAACGGCGCGCGCGAGGCATCGTCCTGATCTCGCTGCTGGGTGTCCGCGCCGAGGCGCCCTGGCTGCTCGGCGGGGTCAAGTCGACGAGCTACGCGGTGAACATGGCCGCGGAGGCCGAGGCCCGGCAGCGCGGCGCGGACGACGCGGTGTTTGTCCGCGACGACGGCATCGTGCTCGAGGGGCCGGTGACGAACGTATGGTGGCGGCAGGGCCGGAGGCTCTTCACGCCGTCGCTCGACCTCGGGATCCTGGCCGGCGTGACGCGGGCGGCGCTGATCGAAGCGGCCCCGGATGCCGCCTACGACGTCGAGGAAGGGCATTATTCGCTGGATGAGCTGCTGGCGGCCGAGGAGGTCTTCACCTCGTCGTCGGTACGGGAGGTGATGCCGGTCGTGGAGGTGGACGGAACGGCGTTCGAGCGCGGGCCTGCAGCCGCGGCGCTACAACACGCGTTGCGTGGGCTGGCGGAGGCGGTGTGAGCCGCATGTTTCTCCGCGTCATGAGCGGGATCAACACCGCCCTCTATCGGCTGACCGGCGGGAAGGTCGGCGGCCGGATGGGCAAGGCGCCCATCCTCCTGCTGACCGTGGCCGGCCGGAAGACAGGAAAGCGACGGACGACCCCGCTGCTCTACGGGCGGGACGGCGACAACTTCGTCGTGATCGCCTCGAAGGGCGGGGCGCCGCAGCATCCGGCGTGGTACCTGAACCTCAAGGGACAAGAGGCCGAGATCCTGGTCGGACGGAAACGGCAGCGGGTTCGCGCGCGCGAGGCCGAGGGCGAGGAGCGCGAGCGGCTGTGGGCGCTGATGGTCTCGCTCTACCGGGCGTACGACTCGTACCAGAAGAAGACCGAGCGGCGGATCCCCGTCGTCGTGCTGGCGCCGGCCTAGCCTCTCAGAAGCACGAGCCGCGGGCGCGGCGGCGGAAGGTACCTTGTTTCCGTGGCCGCATTCAAGACCGCCGAAACCTATCGCCCGACAGGCGACCAGCCGCAGGCGATCGAGACGATCGCGGCGTCGCTCGAGGCGGGCAACCGGTATCAGACGCTTCTCGGGGCGACCGGCACGGGCAAGACCGCGACGATGGCGTGGATCATGGAGAAGGTCGGCCGGCCCGCGCTCGTGATCGCGCACAACAAGACGCTGGCCGCGCAGCTCTGCAACGAGTTCCGCGAGTTCCTGCCCGACAACGCGGTCGAGTACTTCGTCTCGTACTACGACTACTACCAGCCCGAGGCGTACGTCCCGCAGGCTGACCTCTACATCGAGAAGGACTCGTCGCGGAACGACGACATCTCGCGGCTGCGGCTGGCGGCCACCTCGGCGCTCTTCTCGCGCCGTGACGTGGTCGTCGTCGCCTCGGTCTCGTGCATCTACGGCCTCGGCTCGCCCGAGGAGTGGCGCGGGCGGGTCCTGATCCTGAACGTGGGGGAGACGATCGACCGCGACGACGCGCTGCGGATGCTGATCGAGAGCCAGTACGTGCGCAACGACAGCGTCCTCGCCCGCGGGCGCTTCCGCGTCAAGGGCGACGTGCTCGAGGTGCAGCCGGCGAACTCGGAGACCGCGTACCGCGTCTCGTTCTTCGGCGACGAGGTCGAGTCGATCTCCCACTTCGACCCGCTGACCGGCGAGGTCTACGCCCGGCTCGACAACCTCGTGATCTGGCCGGCGACCGAGTACGTGACCTCGACGCCGACGATCGAGCGCGCGGTCGACGACATCCGGCACGAGCTGGAGGAGCAGGTGCGGCTGTTCGACTCGCAGGGGAAGATGCTCGAGGCCCACCGCCTGCGCCAGCGCACCGAGTACGACCTCGAGATGATGCGGGAGCTCGGCTTCTGCTCCGGGATCGAGAACTACTCGCGCCACCTCGAGGGGCGTCCGTCCGGCTCGCACCCGTTCACGCTGCTCGACTACTTCCCGGACGACTTCGTCGTGTTCGTGGACGAGTCCCACCAGACCGTTCCGCAGCTCGGCGGGATGTACGAGGGCGACCGCTCGCGCAAGCAGACGCTCGTCGACTTCGGCTTCCGGCTCCCCTCGGCGCTCGACAACCGGCCGCTTCGCTTCGACGAGTTTCTCGACAAGGTGAAGCAGCTCGTCTTCGTCTCGGCGACGCCGGGGCCGTTCGAGCTGCGCAACTCGCCGGTGGTCGCCGAGCAGCTGATCCGGCCGACGTTCCTCGTCGATCCGGAGGTCGAGGTGCGAGCGACCAAGAACCAGATCGACGACCTGCTCAACGAGATCCGTCGCCGCGAGGAGGTGGGCGAGCGCGTACTGGTGACGACGCTGACGAAGAAGATGGCCGAGGACCTGACCGACTACCTGCTCGAGGCGGGTGTGAAGGCCCGTTACCTGCACTCGGAGATCGACACGCTCGAGCGGATCAAGATCATCCGGGAGCTCCGGCTCGGCGAGTACGACGTGCTGGTCGGGGTCAACCTGCTGCGCGAGGGGCTCGACCTGCCCGAGGTGTCGCTCGTCGCGATCCTCGACGCGGACAAGGAGGGCTTCCTGCGCGGGAAGACGGCGCTCGTCCAGACGATCGGGCGCGCCGCCCGAAACATCAACGGGAAGGTGCTGCTTTACGGGGACAAGATGACCGAGGCGATCCAGGGCGCCCTGGAGGAGACGAACCGCCGGCGCGCGACGCAGCTCGCGTACAACGAGGAGCACGGGATCACGCCCGAGTCGATCGTCAAGGGCGTTTCCGACATCGCCGAGTTCCTCTCGCTCGAGTCGCCGACCGTGCCGTCGCGCCGCCGCCGCGGGAAGGTCGAGGTCGAAGGGATGAGGCCGGAGGAGATCGAGCGCCTGATCATCACGCTCGAGGAGGAGATGTTCACCGCTGCGGAGGAGCTGCGGTTCGAGTACGCGGCGAAGCTGCGGGACGAGATCAAGGAACTGCGCCGCGAGTTGCTCGCCGTCACCGCCTGAGAAAGGAGAGAGCCATGTGTCGGAACATCCACACGCTGCACAATTACGATCCGCCCGCGACCGAGGAGGAGATTCGCTCCGCGGCGCTCCAGTACGTCCGCAAGATCAGCGGCATGGCGAAGCCGTCGAAGGCGAACGAAGCAGCGTTCGCGCGCGCCGTGGACGAGGTGGCAGAGGCTTCGAGCCGCCTGCTCGCCGAGCTGGTGACAAGCGCGCCGCCGCGTGACCGCGAGGTCGAGGCCGCGCGGGCGAGAGCGCGCGCCGAGCAGCGGTTCGGTTCGGCGACGGCGGCGACGCGCTAAGCCCTCCTCGGGCACGCCGCCGCTCACAGAGCTTCTGCGAGCGCGATCGCTCCCAGCACCCCGGAGCGCGAGCCGAGCGCCGGCGGTGTGATGTAGTCGGCGATCCCGTCGCCCACGGCCACCGAGTTCACGTACCCGTTCATGAGCGCGACGACCTGGGGCCGCACGCGAGGCAGGAGGCCGCCGACCGTCCCCACGCCGCCGCCGATCACGATTCGTTGGGGCGAGAGGACGCAGATCACACACACGAGCCCGAGGGCGACGTACCGTACCTCGAGCTCCCACACGTCGTCGTTGTCGACCAGCTCCTCGGGCGGCCGTCCCCACCGCGCCTCGATCGCACGCCCGGAAGCGAGTCCTTCCCAGCAGTCCCCGTGGTACGGGCAGACGCCCGGGAAGGGATCAGCGCCGGTGTCGTGGGGGATGCGGATGTGCCCGAACTCGGGATGGAGCAGGCCGTGGAGCAGGTTTCCGCCGGCCATGCCGCCCCCGCCGATCCCGGTCCCGATCGTGATGTAACAGAAGGTGTCGAGACCCTGGGCCGCGCCCCAGCGGTGCTCGCCGAGCGCGGCCGCGTTCACGTCCGTGTCGAAGGCCACCGGCACAGCCAGGCGGCGCCGCACTTCCTGGCCGACGTCGGTGTTGGCCCAGCCGGGCTTCGGCGTCGTCGTGATGTGGCCCCAGCTCGGCGACGCGGGTTTTTGGTCGACCGGGCCGAATGAGCCGATCCCGATCGCGTGGACGGGCCCTTCCCGCTGGAAGAAGGCGACGGCGCGGCCGATCGTCTCGTCGGGGGTCGTCGTCGGGATTGTCACAGTCGCCCTCAGGTCGTCGGGCCCGGTCCCAAGCGCGCATTCCCACTTCGAGCCGCCCGTCTCGATCCCGCCGAAGACCGTCACGTAGCCCGCTCCGTGTCAGTCGACAGCCGGCGTGGGCAGTTCCACCGCGGCTGCGGCCAGCTTGCCGTCTTCCGCGGCGAGCCGCTCGGACTGAGCGGCGGGGCAGCCGCACGACTCGCGGTGAACGAATTTCGGCTCGAGTTGCACCTTGCGGACGGCGAGATCCGGATTTGCGAGCCGTGAGAGCAACATGGCCACCGACTGTTCGCCGATCTGCGTGTTGGCCTGGGCGATGGTGGTCAGCCTCGGATGAAAGAGGTCCGCCCACTCGAAGTCGTCGAAAGCAACCAGCGCCATGTCATCCGGGACTCGAAGTGAGGCCTCCCGCAGCGCGCGCATGACACCGATCGTCATGCGGTTGTTCGTGACGACGAGAGCCGTCGGCGGTCGCGCGAGGGCCAGGACGCGGTGGACTGCCGCGCGGGCGGGCTCTGCGTCGGAATCGCCCCGGACGACGAGCTCCGGGTCGAAGTCCAGCGAAGCCGAGGTCAGGCCGCGGCGGTAGCCTTCGATGCGCTCTTCACTGGTCGCGAGGCCCTGGAGCCCGGCGATCATGCCGATGCGCTCGTGACCCAGCTCAGCCAGGTGCTCGACCAGCCTCGCCGTGGGCGCGATGTTCTCGGTGGCGATCTGATCGAGCTCGAACGGCACGAACCGATCGATGAGTACCGTCGGCACGGCGCGCTTTCGCAAGAGCTCGAGTGCCGCCGCCGGCTGCGCAGAGGGTGCGAGGATGACGCCGTCGACCCGGCGCCCCAGCAGATCCCTGGTTGCGCGTAGCTCGCGTTCCGGGTCGTCGTGTGTGTCCGCGAGAAGCATCGTGTACCCGGCCTGGGCGGCTTCCCGCTCGATCGCGTGCGCAAGCTCGGCGAAGTACGGATTCGAGATCGCCGACATCGCAAGTCCGATCGTCCGCGTCCTCCCTGTGGCCAGGGAACGCGCAATGCGATCGTGCGTGTAGCCGGTGGCCTGGATCGCCTCGCGAACCGCCCGTTCGGTCACCTCGCTGACCTTCCGGGTGCCGTTCACCACGTGTGAGACGGTGGAGGTCGAAACGCCGGCAACTCGCGCGACGTCGGCCATCGTGATCATCGGGCGGGCTCGCTCCGGCATGTGCCTGCATAGTATCGAAGCGGTTGCGCAAGCGCTTGCGAAGGCTTATCATCCCCGCACCCACAGGATCGCGAGCAAGCGTCGCTCCGATCCCGCAATCCGGATCAGGAGGATGGAAGATGCCGATTGCCAGGAGTGCGAAGAGCCGACTCGGGCTCGCCGCCGTCGCTCTGCTCGTCATTGGGGCGACCGCGACGGTCGCAACTGTCGCGTCCGCCAAGCCATCCGGCGAAGCCGCGACGATCAAGGTCGGACTGATTACGAAGGACGTCACGAACCCGTTCTTCGTCAAGATGAGGCAGGGAGCGACCGCCCAGGCGAAGAAGCTCGGCGCGCAGTTGATCTATGCCGCGGGCAAGAATAGCTCCGACAACGCGAGCCAGATCGCGGCGATCGAGAACATGACGACGGCCGGGGCCAAGGGGATCCTGATCACCGTCGCCGACGGGAAGGCCGAGAACCCCGCGATCGCGAAGGCACGGAAGGCCGGAGTGCTCGTCATTGCACTCGACACGCCGACGGTTCCGAAGACGGCCACGGACGCGCTCTTCGCGACGAACAACTTCAACGCCGGCGTGCTGATCGGGAAGTACGCGCGTGCGGCAACGAAGGGCAAGAAGGTGACGATCGCGATGCTGGACGAGCACGCCGGCTCGTCGGTCGGGGCGCTCCGGCACAACGGATTCCTCTCCGGCTTCGGCGTCAAGGGCAGCGACAGTCAGATCGCCTGCGTCGGGAACGGTGAGGGCCAGACCGCTCCGTCGCAGACCGCCATGGAGAATTGCCTCCAGAAGAACCCGAACATCGACGTCGTCTACACGATCAACGAGCCGAGCGCAGCCGGGGCCTGGACCGCGCTGAAGAACGCCGGCAAGACTCAGGCGGCGACGACGATCGTCTCGGTCGACGGCGGCTGCGCGGGCGTGCGCAACGTCAGGGGCGGGATCATCGACGCGACCTCGCAGCAGTACCCGCTGAGGATGGCTGCTCTGGGCGTGTCGGCAGTCGTGACCTTCGCCAAGACCGGCAAGAAAGCGTCCGGCTACACGGACACGGGCGTGAACCTGATCGCCAAGAAGGCCGCGCCTGGCGTTCCTTCGAAGAGCGTGGCCTACGGCCTCGCCAACTGCTGGGGCTAGCCCAGCTACGCGACGAGCCGCGACCGGGGCGCCGCCCTCCGCGCCCCGGTCGCAGTCTGCTCACGCGGCGCCTAGGATCGCGTCGACCGCGAGCGAGGATCCGTGACAGCCGATACCACTCCAGCCGGGGAGAGCAGGCAGACGACCGCACTGCAACTCGTCCGCCGGACCTTCACCGCCCCCGCGGTGGGCCCCCTCCTCGCGCTGATCCTGACGATGGCGTTCTTCTCGCTGAAGAGCGACCGCTTTCTCCAGGCGCAGAACCTCTCGCTCGTGCTCCAGCAGGTCATGGTCGTGGGCGTCCTGGCGATCGGGCAGACACTTGTGATCCTGACTGCGGGCATCGACCTCTCGGTCGGGACGGTGATGGCGTTTGGCCAGATCGTGATGACGAAGCTCGCGGTTGCCAGCGGTGTTCCGGCAATACCGGCCCTGATTCTCGGCATCCTCACGTGCGTCGGCTTCGGGATGCTGAACGGCGGTCTGGTGACGACTATCCGGTTACCCGCGTTCATCGTCACGCTGGGCACGCTGAACATCGCGTTCGCCTTAACCCACATCGTCTCGAACGACCTGACGTTCTCGCCGCTTCCCAGCGAGCTCCTGTTCTTCGGCCGGACGTTCACGATCGGAGGCGCCGACTTCACCTACGGCGTCGTTCTCATGCTCCTGCTCTACGCGGTGGCGTGGTTCGCGCTCAGCCAAACCGCGTGGGGCCGGCACGTCTACGCCGTGGGAGACAACCGGGAGGCTGCGCGACTGACCGGAATCAATACCGAGCGAGTCCTCATCGGCGTCTACACGATCGCGGGTCTCACGTACGGGATCGCAGCGATGCTGCTGGTGGCGCGCACCGAGCTCGGCGATCCCAATGCCGGCCAGACGACCGAAAACCTGGACAGCATCACTGCCGTGGTGCTCGGCGGGACGAGCCTGTTCGGCGGCCGGGGCACCGTCATCGGGACGCTGATCGGAGCGACGATCGTGGGCGTGTTCCGAAACGGCCTGACCCTGATCGGCGTTCAGGTCATCTACCAGTATCTGGTCACCGGCGTGCTCGTGATCCTCGCGGTCTCGGTCGACCAGCTGACGCACCGGAGGCAGCGGTGAGCACGCCCACGCCCGTCCTCCAAGCGCGGGGACTCGTCAAGCGCTTCGGCCAAGTCGTCGCGCTGGACGGGGCCGACTTCGAGCTCTACCCGGGCGAGATCACCGCGATCATCGGCGACAACGGAGCGGGCAAGTCCACGCTGATCAAAGTGCTGTCCGGAGCGTTCCACCCGGACGACGGGGAGATCCTGCTGGACGGCGAGCACGTCCGCTTTCGCTCGCCGCTCGACGCGCGCCGAGTCGGGATCGAGACCGTCTACCAGGATCTCGCCGTTGCGCCCGCCCTCGACATCGCCGCGAACATCTTCCTCGGGCGTGAGCTGCGGCGGAGCGGTCCCTCCGGCCGCCTGCTGCGCGCGCTGGACAAGCGCACGATGCGGCGGGAGGCGTCGCGCCACTTCTCGGAGCTCAAGATCGGCATCCCGTCGATCGGCCAGGCCGTCGAGAACCTCTCGGGCGGGCAGCGGCAGGGGGTGGCAGTCGCCCGGGCCGCAGCCTGGGGCCGTCGACTGGTGATCATGGACGAGCCGACCGCCGCGCTCGGGGTGAAGGAGACCCGGCAGGTGCTTGACCTGATCCAGCGGGTGCGGGAGCGTGGCCTCCCCGTGATCCTGATCAGCCACGATATGCCGCACGTCTTCGAGCTCGCGAACAGAATCCAGATCATGCGTCTCGGCAAGCGTGTGGCGGTCGTCACGCCTCAGACTCATTCGATGCCCGAGGCGGTGGCGATCATGACCGGCGCCACGCGGATCGAGCTCGAACGGTCTCTGGCGAAGGGCGACGCATGACCTACGTCCCCGCTTCCAATCGTTACGCGGCGATGCGCTACAACCGCTGCGGAGCGAGCGGTCTGCTCCTGCCCGCCGTCTCGCTCGGACTGTGGAACAACTTCGGCCACGACCGGCCGCTCGACTCGAGTCGCGCGATTGTGCGGCGTGCGTTCGACCTCGGTATCACGCACTTCGACCTCGCCAACAACTACGGGCCGCCGTACGGCTCGGCCGAGGAGAACTTCGGCCGCCTGCTGGCGCACGACCTGGCCCCCTATCGCGACGAGCTCGTGATCTCGACGAAGGCCGGGTACGACATGTGGCCCGGCCCGTACGGGGACCGCGGCTCGCGGAAGTACCTGCTCGCGAGCCTCGACCAGAGCCTGCGCCGGATGGGGCTCGAGTACGTCGACATCTTCTACTCGCACCGGCTCGACCCGGATACACCGCTCGAGGAGACGATGGGCGCGCTCGACACCGTCGTCCGGCAGGGGAAGGCCCTGTATGTGGGGATCTCCTCGTACTCGGCGGCAATGACACGCGAGGCCGCCGCCATCCTGCGCTCCCTCGGAACGAGGCTCCTGATCCACCAACCCTCGTACTCCCTGCTTAACCGGTGGATCGAGCCCGAGCTGCTCGACACGCTCGGAGAGGAGGGAATCGGCTGCATCGTCTTCTCGCCGCTGGCGCAGGGAATGCTCACCGACAAGTACCTCGACGGCATACCCGAGGGATCGCGGGCAAGCCACCAGAGCTCGCTCTCACCCGATTTGCTCGCGGACGAGACCCTGGCCAAGATCCGAGCGTTGAACGAGATCGCAGGACGGCGCGGCCAGTCGCTGGCGCAGATGGCACTCGCCTGGACGTTGCGCGACCCGCGTGTCACGTCGGCATTGATCGGGGCCAGCAGCGTGACCCAGTTGGAGGCGAACGTCGCCGCACTCGAGAACGTCGAGCTCTCGAGCGAGGAACTTGTGGAGATCGACCGCTACGCGACCGACAGCGGGATCAACCTCTGGGCCGCTTCGAGCAGCGAGTAGCCGCGGCCGCGCTTGGCGAGGCTCTCGTCGAGCAGCTGCTGGTGTCCGTAGACCGCGTGCCCGGCCGCTTCCTGCTCGGGATCGCCGGGCCGCCCGGCGCAGGCAAGTCGACGGTCGCTGCAGCCGTCGAGCACGCGGCGAATAAGCAGTGCGGACCGGGCTTCGCCGTCGTCGCCCCTATGGACGGCTTCCACCTCTCGAATGAGGAGCTCGACGCCCTCGGGCTGCGACGCGTGAAGGGCGCCCCGGAGACGTTCGATGTTGAGGGCTTCGTCCGCTTGCTCGAGCGCGTGCGACGTGATTCCGGATCGACGATTCGTTGGCCCGCGTTCGACCGGACGATCGAGGCGACGGTACCGGGCGGTGTCACGATCTCACCTACGACGAAGCTCGTTGTCACTGAAGGAAACTATCTGCTGCTCGACCGTCCGGGGTGGCGCGACCTTCGGCGGCTGCTCGACGAGGTCTGGTACGTCGACGCTCCGCGCTCGGTGCTGCGCGAGCGCCTGCTCACGCGGGCGGTCGCAGGCGGCCGGACCGAGGCCGAGGCGCGCTTGCACGTCGACGGGAGCGACCTCCGGAACGCAGAGCTCGTGGCAGCGACGAAGGCGGCCGCGGATCGCGAGCTTTCCGGCGTCTAACCGAAAGCGAAGCGGGCGCCGATCGCCAGAGCGATCGCGGCCATGATTACAAGCGTCCGCAGCACGGGCGCTATCCAAGCGCACCGACCGGACGGGGTCAATGGCCGTAGGCTCGACGGAGGCAATCAGAGAGCGTAGGCGCCGGCTTTGCCGGCGCTGGAGCGGGTCAATGGCCGTAGGCTCGACGGAGGCCATCAGAGAGCGTAGGCGCCGGCTTTGCCGGCGCTGGAGCGGGTCAATGGCCGTAGGCTCGACGGAGGCCATCAGAGAGCGTAGGCGCCGGCTTTGCCGGCGCTGGAGCGGGTCAATGGGCCATTTGGCCCAAATCCCGTAGCGGCTCGGTACCGCGGGGGAAGCGCCGGACCGCGGTCAGGCCCCAGGCGCCGGCCCGCCAGACGTAGGTGAGCGCGCGCAGCTCTGCGGCGTCGGCCTCGTAGAGCAGCAGGCCGCGCGCCTCGCCCCGCCGGCGGGGCCTCGGCTGGCCCAGCCCAGGTGCGACGGAGACGAGGACACCGCGCTGCGCGTCGCTCCAGGCCTCGAACTCGTGGCGCTCGCTCACCGTCCCCTGGTGGATGTGCCCCGAGAGGATCAGCTCCGCGCCCGCGTCGACGAGCGCCCCCAGCACGTGGCTGCGGCGCGCGACCGGCCGCTTGCGCGTGCGCCAGGGCGCTCCGGTCAGCTGGTGGTGGAGGAGGGCAACGCGGAGGGCTTCGGCCGGGGCGGCGGCGAACGCAGCGGCCGCCCGCGCGAGCTGAGCGTCCCGCAGGCCGCCCGACTGGTGCCGCCACGGCCTGACGGAGTTGAGGCCGACGACGCAGAGACCCTCGGTGCGGTGAACCGGCTCGGTCGTCTCCCAGAGGCGGTCGAACTCGGCCCAGGGCCGCGTGAAGCGGGCAGGGAACGTATAGGGAATGTCGTGATTGCCCGGGACGGCGACGACCGCAGGACCGAGGCCGCGGAGGGACGACGCCGCCCGCTCGTGCTGCTCGCGGCGCCCGCGGTGCGTCAGGTCCCCGGTCGCGACGATCAGATCCGGTTGCAGGCGGTTGACGAGAAGGGCGAGCGCCTGCTCGACGTCGGGGGCCTCACGGGCCCCGACGTGCAGGTCGGAGACGTGCAGAATCCGCGCTGGCACGGCCGACCCACCCTATAAACTCGGCGTAGTGGTGGACGAGCCCGCCGAGATCGTCGAGGATCTCTACCTCGGCTTGCGTGCCGGCGGCGCGCTCCGCAAGCAGCGCCGGGGCGAGCCGCTGACGACCGAAGAGCAGGAGGCACTCGGTCGCTGGCAGCAGATGTCCAACTGGCGGAAGGCGATCGCGATCGGCGCCTTCTCGCTCGGCACCTTCGGGCTCGGCTTCACCCTCGGCGGCCTGCTGTTCGGACGCTGGCGCCCCAGGCGCAGCTAGATGATTGATCGATAACCCCGATCAATCATCTAGCTGAAGCCGGAATTCGAGGCCTATGAGGCAGAAACGAACGCCACGGCAGGCAGCCCGGCGCGCAATCAGTGGAAGCACATCAGCTGCTAGACGATTGATCGACGATTTCCGATCAATCGTCTAGGCGAACGCCTGTTCGCACGATAGACTGTCTTCCGAAATGGCTGCCGACGAGCTCGTCGTCCACGGCGCCCGGGAGCACAACCTCAAGGACATCACCGTCCGGTTGCCCCGGAACCGGCTGATCTGCATCACCGGCCTCTCCGGCTCCGGGAAGTCGAGCCTTGCCTTCGACACCATCTATGCGGAGGGGCAGCGCCGGTATGTGGAATCGCTCTCCGCCTACGCGCGGCAGTTCCTGCAGATGATGGAGAAGCCCGACGTCGACTCGATCGACGGGCTCTCGCCGGCGATCTCGATCGACCAGAAGACGACCTCGCGCAATCCGCGCTCGACGGTCGGGACGGTGACCGAGATCTACGACTATCTGCGCCTGCTGTACGCGCGCGTCGGCAGGCCTCACTGCCCCGTCTGCGGGCGCCCGATCGCCGGCCAGTCGATCGAGGCGATCGTCGACCAAGTGCTGCGGCTGGAGGAAGGGACGAAGTTCACGGTCAACGCGCCGGTCGCCCGCGACCGCAAAGGCGAGTACAGGGACCTGCTCGACCACCTGCGGGCGGAGGGCTTCACCCGGGTGAAGGTCGACGGCGAGCAGCGGCTGCTCGAGGACGAGATCGTCCTCGACAAGAAGTTCAAGCACACGATCGAGGTCGTCGTCGACCGGCTGGTGATGAAGCCCGACCTGCGCACGCGCCTGTGGCAGTCGATCGAAACCGCAGTCGCGCTCGCAGAGGGTCTAGTCACTATCGACGTAGTCGATGGTGACGTGATGACCTATTCCGAACGGTTCGCGTGCCCGGAGCACGGCGTCTCGCTCCCGGAGCTCCAGCCTCGCATCTTCTCGTTCAACTCGCCCCACGGGGCCTGCCCGCGCTGCACCGGGCTCGGCGCCCAGCAGGAGATCGACCCCGACCTGCTCGTCCCCGACCCGTCGCTCTCGATCGCCGAGGGCGCGCTCGTGCCGTGGTCGGTCGGCAACTCGGGCTTCTACGAGTCGGTGATCCAGGCGATCGCCGACCGCTGGGAGATCGACCTCGACAAGCCCTGGCAGGAGCTGACGAGCGAGCAGCAGGACCTCTTCCTGTACGGCACCAAGGGGGAGCGGGTCTACGTCCAGTACCGGAACCGGATGGGGCGCCGCCGCTCGTACATGCTCAACTTCGAGGGCATCGTCCCGAGCCTGCAGCGGCGGTACCGCGAGACCGACTCGTCGCAGCAGCGGGAGCGGATCGAGGAGTACATGAGCTTCCGGCCGTGCCCGGCCTGTGCAGGGGCGCGGCTCAAGCCCGAGGTGCTCGCGGTCACAGTCGGCAGTCTCAACATCCACGAGTTCACGAAGATGTCGGTGACACGGTCGCTCGAGTTCCTCGACGAGCTCGACCTGACCGAGGTGGAGCAGCTGATCGGCGCGCGGATCGTCAAGGAGATCCGCGAGCGGCTGACCTTCCTCGACGACGTCGGCGTCGGCTATCTGAACCTCGACCGTGCGAGCGCGACGCTTTCGGGCGGCGAGGCGCAGCGACTGCGGCTGGCGACGCAGATCGGATCGCAGCTCGTCGGCGTGCTCTACATCCTCGACGAGCCGTCGATCGGGCTCCACCAGCGGGACAACGCGCGGCTGATCGGCACGCTCGAGCGGCTGAAGGCGCTCGGCAACACGGTTGTCGTGGTCGAGCACGACGAGCAGATGATGCGGTCGGCCGACTGGCTGGTAGACATGGGCCCGGGCGCGGGCGAGCACGGCGGGCACGTGGTCGCCGAGGGGCCCGCAGCCAAGATCGAGCGCAACCGGGCCTCGGTCACGGGGCAGTTCCTCGCGGGAATGCGCGAGATCGCGGTGCCGGAGCGGCGCACCGACGACCTCGGCTCCTTCTGGGTGCGCGGTGCGTCGCAGCACAACCTGAAGGGAATCGATGTCGAGTTTCCCGTTGCAAAGTTCGTCTGCGTCACGGGCGTCTCGGGCTCGGGCAAGTCCACGCTCGTCAACGAGATCGTCTACAAGGCGCTCGCCAACCAGCTGAACAAGCTGCGGGTGAAGCCGGGCGAGCATCTCGGCTGCGAGGGGATCGACTGCTTCGACAAGGTGATCGACATCGACCAGTCGCCGATCGGGCGGACGCCGCGCTCGAACCCGGCCACGTACACCGATCTCTTCACGCCGATCCGCGAGCTCTACTCGCTCACGCCCGAGTCGAAGGTGCGCGGCTACAAGCCGGGACGCTTCTCGTTCAACGTGCGCGGTGGGCGGTGCGAGACCTGTAAGGGTGACGGGCAGATCAAGATCGAGATGCACTTCCTGCCGGACGTCTACGTGCCGTGCGAGACCTGCAAGGGCGCGCGCTACAACAGCGAGACGCTCGAGGTGCGCTTCAAGGGTAAGAACATCTCCGAGGTGCTGGACATGTCGGTCGAGGAGGCGCTCCAGTTTTTCGCGAAGATCCCGAAGCTCCGGCGCAAGCTGCAGACGCTGCACGACGTCGGGCTCGACTACATCAAGCTCGGCCAGCCGGCCACGACGCTGTCGGGCGGCGAGGCGCAGCGTGTCAAGCTCGCCGCCGAGCTGTGCAAGGTCGCGACGGGGAAGACGCTGTACATCCTCGACGAGCCGACGACCGGACTCCACTTCGCGGACATCGAGAAGCTGCTCGAGACGCTCCAGCGGCTCGTCGACGCCGGCAACACGATGATCGTGATCGAGCACAACCTCGACGTGATCAAGCAGGCCGACTGGATCGTCGACCTCGGCCCCGAGGGCGGCGAGGCGGGCGGCGAGATCGTCGCGGCCGGAACGCCTGAGGACGTGGCGCAGATCGAGGACAGCTTCACCGGGCAGTTCCTGCGGCACGTGCTGCCGCTCCGCGAAGTCGCGGCGGCCTGATTCCGAGTTAGGAGAGCCCGATCGTCTCGGGGAGCGTGAACGGCTCGATGTGGCGGCCGTCCAGGTCGGCGAAGCCGTAGCGCGTCGCGTATGTCGCGGCCTGCGCTCCCGT
>WNFV01000155.1_pt1 | contig 84042 bp, 85 predicted proteins | sample 5400101 | NCBI WGS metagenome assembly WNFV01 (sample SAMN13153361, study PRJNA577476) | soil metagenome | isolation source: 115 cm soil or saprolite under grassland replicate 1 | place: USA:California | collected 2016-06-15
GCAAGCTGTGACGCGACCCGACAGTACCCGGTGCGGGTGATGCCGGTGCTGGTCTCGATAAGCCCTCGCACGGCGAGAAAGTCGGCGGACAGTTGCCTCACCAGGTCAGAGGCCGGTGTGACCGAATAGCTGTGGCCGTACTCGGAGGCGATTGCCTCCCACTCGTTGATGTCGACGGTGTCGGCTTCGTCGGCGGACACCACCCGTGTCAGGTCGTGTCTGATGGTCTCGAACGCGGCCAACGCGCCGACGCTGAGCAGGGTTCTGCGGTCCACGTCAGTCCTTCCGGTTGCCAAGGCGAGCAGCGCGCCGCCAGTGGCTAGCACGTGGTCACAGACCTTCGCGAACTTAGCGGTCGGTGGCTTGCGGCCGGTTTCCTGCTCCCATACGTACTGATACGTGTAGCCGATCCGGCTCGCGAGACCCTGCCGGCTTAGGCCCTTCGCCTCGCGGAGCTGTTTGAGAGCACTTCCGAAATCCTGACTCATGCCACCCCCACGCGCCCCGCGGCAGTTGATCTAAGCCGATCTAAGCAACTTGTTCTTAGCTGCGGTAGGCCGAGCGTAACCGGGACGCTACTGGCATGGCGAACATCCCTGGTCCGGTGCTGTCGCGCTGCACTCCAGGACCAGGCGACCCGGGTGGGGCGGCGCTTCGAAGAGGGGCCGCGCCGCCCCCATCACACCAGGGAGACGATCATGCTTGGCCCACGTCGGTTGACTGGCGAACCGGAAGCTCCGAAGCCGGGAGTGGCCCCGGTCGAAGTGCCGTACGCCGAGGTCGCACTTATGAACCTCACCGTCCACACGCGGCGGTGATCTCGCGGTGAATCAGGACGTCCACCTGCTACGCGGCATGCTGCACTGCGAACTGTGCAACCAGGGACTCGTGGGCCTACACGCGCCGCGCGGGTTCCGGATCTACTCCTGCGGACCTACCTGCCCGACGCCCGACCTGGACGCTCTCACGGCCGAGGCCGACATGCTTCTTGCGGCGCTGATCCGGGCCGCGGTCACGATGCACCCGGAGTACGGCACGACGAAGGTCGTCCCCGGCCACCGCAAGGTAGCAGCGCCGCGCGAGGATCGGCCGCTGGTTGACGCCGACGCGATGGACTGCTGGCAGCGGTGCAACGTGAACGACCGCCGTCAGGTGCTCACCACCGCGTTCCACCGCATCGACGTGACCCGCGACGGCGAGCTGCGGCCGGTATGGCGGCGCTCGGAGGTGTCGTCCGGAGCCGGCCCGTGAGCGAGCCCGTCTGGCGCGAGCCCACGCCGCCTCGGCCGCAACCGTGCGGCGTGTGTGGCGGGACGATCGTCAACTCCGAGATCGGCTGGACCCATACCAGCGCGGAAGGCGCCGGGTGGCAGCGCCCGCCCCCGCACATGCGCCTTGCGGCGCCGGGTGCGCCGTCTGTAGACGTGGCGGGGCAGGATCAACGGTCCTCCCCCAACCCTGCCCCGCAACCTGACCCGCTGACCGACACGTTGGTGATCGACACCGGACCGCGACCTAGGCCCCGGCAGCTCACCGAGGTGCCTCGGTTCAGGCGTGGGCAGGCGGCAGATCCATCGCCTCCCGCCCACGCGTAGCGCAACCGACCGCCCTAACGGCACATCGAGAGCGGAGTCGCCGGGCTTCGTAATGGCGCCTACCTAGACGAAAGGGACGGACCAGGCTAATTAACACCCGACTTAACCGGCGTTAGGTCGACCGTTCATTCAATCGGGTTGATCTTGATATATCAATATCTGTTTTATGGGCAGATTCACGCATACTCTGCTATCACGCTCGACAAGAGCGACGGCCGTCTATGCACCCGACCCGACCATCCCTGGCAGGCACCACCCCTGTCGTCCGGCTTCACCAACCGGGCGACTGCTCCGGCCTCAGTCGTACCCAGAACAGCGGGTACGGCAGGCACGGCGGCGACGGTGCATCCGGCGGCCGCGGAAGGCTCGTACGCCCGTCCCGGCGGCGAGCCACGCTTCGGGGAGGTTCACCGGATGAGTTCCCACCGCACCCCTGGACGCCGCGTGCTCGGCGTACTCGGGGTCACCTCGGCGGCGCTGATCGTCGCCGCCACCGTGTCGGCGACCCCGGCACACGCATCGGGCAGCATCCGCAACGCCGGCACCAAAGGTGCCATCGCGGGCAGCTACATCGTCGTGCTGAAAGATGGTGTGAGCACCCAGTCGGTCAGCACGCTCGCCGACCGGCACGACGCGAAGATCACGCACACGTACCGGGCGGCAGTGCACGGCTATTCGGCGAAGATGAGCGAGGCCGACGCGCGCGCCACCGCCGCCGACCCGTCCGTCGCGTACGTCGAGCAGGACGCCAAGGTCCACACGCTCGGCACCCAGACCCCGACTCCGTCATGGGGCCTGGACCGCATCGACCAGCGCAACCTGCCGCTGGACAACAGCTACACGTACCCGAACACGGCGTCGAACGTGACGGCGTACATCATCGACACCGGAATCCGTACCAGCCACAGTGACTTCGGTGGCCGGGCGACCTGGGGCACCAACACCGTCGGGGACGGCAACAACACCGACTGCAACGGGCACGGCACGCACGTGTCCGGCACCGTCGGCGGCACCTCGTACGGCGTGGCCAAGGGTGTGCACCTGGTGGCCGTGAAGGTGCTGGACTGCAACGGCTCCGGCAGCTTCTCCGGGGTCGCGGCCGGCATCGACTGGGCGGCCTCGAATCACGGGTCCGGCCCGGCCGTGGCGAACATGAGCCTCGGCGGTTCCGGCAGCAACTCCACTGTGGAGACCGCCGTACGGAACGCGATCGCCGACGGCATCACCTTCGCGATCGCGTCCGGCAATTCCAACTCGGACGCGTGCAACTTCACCCCGGCCCGGGTGGCGGAGGCCATCACGGTCAACGCCAGCGACAACACCGACGCCCGTGCCTCGTTCTCCAACTACGGCACCTGCACCGACATCTTCGCCCCGGGCGTGAACATCACCTCGGCGTGGAACACCAGCGACACCGCCACCAACACCATCAGCGGTACGTCGATGGCGACCCCGCACGTGGCCGGCGGTGCCGCCCTCTACCTCGGTGCCAACCCGTCCGCGTCCCCGGCGACCGTGCAGCAGGCGCTGAAGGACAACTCCACCCCGAACAAGATCACCAACCCGGGCACCGGTTCGCCGAACCGGCTGCTGTACGTCGGCACCGGCACCACGCCGCCCCCGCCATCCGGTTGCACCGGCACCAACGGCACCGACGTGTCCATCCCGGACGCCGGCGCCGCGGTGTACAGCAACATCACGATCAGTGGCTGCGGCCGCGCCGCCTCGTCGACCTCCAAGGTCGAGGTGCACATCAAGCACAGCTGGCGCGGTGACCTGGTGGTCGACCTGGTGGCTCCCGACGGCAGCGCGTACCGGCTGAAGAGCTCCAGCTACTGGGACAGCACGGACAACGTCGACGCCACGTACACGGTGAACCTCTCGTCCGAGGCCGCCGACGGCACCTGGCGGCTCAAGGTTCAGGACGTCTACTCGTACGACACGGGTTACATCGACACCTGGACCCTGACCGTCTGACCTGACCCGCTACACCACACCTGGGGAGAGAACCGCGGCCCCGGCGCCCCTCGCGCCGGGGCCGCGCCACGTTTCGTGTCAGGATCGACTCCGTGACCCCTGAACCCAAGATCGAGCTACACGTCCACCTCGAAGGCACGATCCGGCCGCACACCCTGCTGCAGATCGCGCGCCGCAACGACGCCCCGCTCCCGGTCACCACCGAGGAAGAGTTGAAGGCGCTGTACGAATACCGCGACTTCCGCCACTTCCTGGAAGTCTGGGTGATGACCACCCACTCCCTGCGTACCGCGTCGGACTTCGCTCAGGTCGTGGTCGACTACGCCGCCGAGGCCGCCTCGTACGGCGCGGTCTACCTGGAGGCGATCTTCAGTCCTGCCGAGCGGATGCAGCGGGGCATCAATGGTGAAGAGCTTTTCACCGGGTACGCCGAAGGCGCCGTGGAAGCGTACGAGCGACACGGTGTCACCGTCCGGTTCACCCCCGACCTGTACCGCACGCTGACCGACTTCGACGTGGCCGAGCAGGTGGCCAACCTGTCGGTGAAGTACGCCGACCGCGGCGTCGTCGGCCTCGGCATCGGTGGCCTGGAGGGCGCCAGCCCGTTGACGCCGTTCTTACGCAGCTTCGACATCGCCCGCGACGGCGGACTCGGCCTGGTGCCCCACGCCGGCGAGGCGGGTGGCCCCGACTCGATCCGCGAAGCGCTCGGCATCGGCCCGCGGCGGCTGCGACACGGCATCCGCGCGGTCGAGGACCCTGAGCTGCTGGCCGAGATCGCCGAGCGCGGCATCGTACTGGACGTGTGCCCCACGTCGAACCTGCGTACCCGAGTGGTGCCTGAAGTGGCCTCCCACCCGTTGCCCGCTCTGGTCGAGGCGGGTGCGCTTTGCTCGATCTCCACCGACGACCCGGCGATGTTCAACACCGACCTCGGCCAGGAGTACGCCATCGCCGCCACCCTCGGCCACACCGCGCAGGCCGCGTACGCCGCCGGGCTGGCCGGTGCGCTCTGCGACGACACGACCCGTGCCCGCCTTGTGGAGATCGGTGCACATTGGACCGACTGAGTCGCCGTACTCCGTCTCAATCTGTTCACGAAGCGGCACTGCGGGCAGCGGCGGACGGGCACGAGGTCACAGAGTGTGCGCGCAGACCATCGGGTGGATGTGACGGTACGGCGTTCGGAGCCGGCCGGCGGTGGCCTGCGGAGGAGGCGAAATGAACGAGTACCCGGCGGCCGACGGTGGCGTCAGCCCCGTCAGCTGGATCGTCGGCCTGATCATCTTCGTGGTGATGGTGGTGTCGCTGTGGCGGATCTTCAGCAAGGCCAACAAGCCTGGTTGGGCCGCCATCATCCCGATCTACAACATCTACGTCCTGCTGAAGGTGGTCGGGCGTCCGGGTTGGTGGGTGATCCTCTACCTGATTCCGCTCGTCAACGTGATCATCTCGATCATCGTGGCGCTCGACCTGGCGAAGTCGTTCGGCAAGAGCGGCGTCTTCGGGTTCTTCGCGCTGTGGCTGTTCTCCATCATCGGCTACCTGATGCTGGCGTTCGGCAGTGACCAGTACGTCGGGCCGGCGGCCGCACCAGCCGCCGCCCAAGCCTGAGCAACGGCGAGCCAGGGCCCCGGAGTCGTACGGCTCCGGGGCCCTCAGCTTCACGCCTACCGCCGGGTGACCAGATACTCGGTGAATGGACATGGCGAGTGAATGGCAGCTGACCGAGACATTCCGCAGCACATCCGGTGACGTCCGCTGGGCCAGCCTCGGACAACCCGGCCGGCAGCCGGTCGTCCTGCTGCACGGCACACCCTTCTCCTCGTACGTCTGGCGCGCCGTCGCCCGCTCGCTCGCACGCGGCTACCAGGTGTACGTCTGGGACATGCCCGGTTACGGGGCATCGGAGAAATCGGCGGGCCAGGATGTGTCACTGGCCGCCCAGGGCCGGGTCTTCACCGAACTCCTGGCTCACTGGGGTCTACGGGACCCACTGGTGGTCGCCCACGACTTCGGCGGCACCGTGGCCCTGCGCGCTCATCTGCTGCACGGCGTCCGCTACCGCGCGCTCGCCCTGGTCGATCCGGTCGCGCTGGCGCCGTGGGGCACCCCGTTCTTCCGGCTCGTCGGTGAGCACTCCATCGTCTTCGAGCAGCTACCGCCGGCACTGCACCACGCCCTGGTCCGTGAGTACGTCAGTTCCGCCAGCAGCCCTGGTCTGCACCCCGCGGTCCTCGACCGGCTCGTCCGGCCCTGGCTCGGCGACGCCGGTCAGGCGGCCTTCTACCGGCAGATCGCCCAGGCCGACCAGCGCTACACCGACGAGATCCAGGACCGGTACGCCGAGATCAGCATCCCGACGCTGGTGTGCTGGGGTCAGGACGACGCCTGGGTCCCCGTGGCGAAAGGACGGGAACTCGCCGCCCTGATCCCGGACGCGCGATGGGAACCGATCGCGTACGCGGGCCACCTCGTCCAGGAGGACGCACCCGCCGAACTCACAGCCGCTCTCGTCGCCTTCCTCCAGCACCCGCGCTGACGAGGCCTCCCCCGTACGAGGGAGACGGACCACCTCCGAGCGTGAGGCAGCCCCGCACCGGCGCTGCGACGCTCGGCATCATGACGACCATGAACCTCCCCCGCGGCGTCCCCCCCGACTCCCGAACGCTTCCAGCTCGCCCGGCGGCCTGCTGCTCGGCGCCACCCTGGTCGCCACCGCGTCAACCGTGCTCCGGCGCGGCACGGCCGGGGATGCGCACCACGAGCAGCACGAGACTGGCGGCGAGTAGCGCCAGACCGGCGGTCGCGGCGGCGCCCAGCCGTTCGCCCAGCACGGTGACGCTGAGCAGCGCCGCGACGGCCGGTTCCGCGAGGGTGATCGTGGTCGCGGCCGCCGCCGAGGTGGTACGCAGGCCACGCCCGTACCAGAGGTAACCGACCGTCGTGGTGACCGCCCCGAGGTACGCCGTGAGCAGCAACCCGCGGCCGGTCAGCAACCAGCCGCCGCCCGAGACCACCAGCACCGGAAGCAGCAGTACCGCGGCCCCGCCGAACAACGCGGCGACGACCGCCCGGTCGGAGTCCCCTCGCCGGATCAGGTACGCCGCGATCGTGGCGTACGACGCGTACCCCATGCCGGACAGCAGCGCCAATCCCACGCCGAGCGGCCGTACCCCGGCGGCCTGACCCCCACCGACCAGCACGGCGCAGCCGGCCACGGCGCCGAGCGTGGACACGGTCCAGCGCCGGCCGAGCCGGGACTGCCCGGTGAGCCACCCGAGCAACCCGGCGAACACCGGCCCGCTGCCGATGGTCACGACGGTCCCGGTGGCCACCCCGGTCACCGAAACCCCGGCGAAGAAGCACGTCTGGTAGATCGCGACGCACCCGGCCCCGGCAGCCAACAACCCCCAGGTGGTACGCCCCCCGCGCTGCAGCCGGCGCAGCCCGTCACCCGGGGCGGCGACTGCGAGCAACAGCAGCCCGCCGAGCACGATCCGGGCGGCCCCGACCGCGATCGGGCCGGCCCCCGCGGGCGCAAGAGTCTGTACGGTGCCCGTGGTCCCCCACAGGCACGCGGCGAACAGGATGAAGTACACGGCACGCTCCTGGACTCGGATCGAAAGGGAAGGAGTCCGGGGCGTACAGAAGGAACGCCCGGTCGCCGTCGATCAGCGCCGGACGCGTACGGTAGCCGCCCCGGTCAGGAGCCCGGGGGCGGGGTGACGGCGTGCCAGTACGTCATGCCGGCACCATAGGCGGCGACCGTACGGCCGTCCAGGGGATTACGACGCCAGCCGCCCGGGACCGGGCTCGACGTCCACGTCGCCGGAGTGCAGCAGTCCGCCGCAGCGGGCGCACCGCACCTCGGCCCGGGTCAGCTCGCCACAGGCACGATGCCGCAGCAGCACCGGCGGCCCCGCCTCGCCGGCGGTCCAGCGGTCCCCCCAAGCGGTGATCGCCATCAGCACGTCGACCAGCTCGCGCCCCTTGCCGGTCAGCACGTAGTCGTACCTCACGGGCCGCTCGGAGTAGGCCCGCTGCTCGAGTACGCCCTGCGCCACCAGCCACTTCAGTCGTTCGGTGAGCACCTTCCGCGAAATGCCGAGGTCGCGCTGGATGTCGTCGAACCGGGAGATCCCGACCCACACGTCCCGCAAGATCAGCGGCGACCACGGCTCCCCCGCGATGTCGAACGTACGCGCGATCCTGGCCCAGCAACTGCTCCGGTCGGACACGTTCGCCAGGCTGGCGTACACCTCGGTCGACGGCACGCCACGGGTGCTGCCGATCTGGTTCCACTGGACCGGCGAGGAGATGGTCTTCGGTACGCCACTGCACTCCAAGAAGGTGAAGACGCTGACCAGCAACCCCGCCGTAGCCGTAACCGTCGACACCCAACAAGCACCCCCCACCGCCCTCCTGCTCCGCGGCCGAGTCACCATCACCGAACACGACGACATCTTCGAAGACTGGTACGCCGCCGCCCGCCGCTACCTGGGCGACGAAGCCGCCGTCGAGTGGCGCGCCGGCTACCGGTCAATGCCGTTCCGCTGGGCCAGAATCGCCCTCCGCCCCGACTGGGTCGCCCAACTCGACTTCCAAACCCGCCTCCCCGGCCCCATGGCCGGCTAGAAAAGCTGGTCAGACCCACACCACCACCGAGTCGAGCGGCTTACGGCCGATATCCAGCACCTCGGCCCGAGGCGGAACCGCCAGACATCCGCACCGCTGCCACAGATGACAACAACGGCGTACCCAAAAAGAAGAGGAACAGGAACCAAACCAAGAGCGCGCAACGGCGAGGAAGCAGGCACTAGAGGCCCGCACGCGGGGGGCTCGGGGGGTCGTCCCCCCGACCGGCATGACGAAAGCGATCCCTGTCCGCGCTCTCCGCGGACAGGGATCGCCCAATCGCTCGTGGGGAAGGAGGGAGTTGAACCCTCACGCCCTTACGGGCACACGGACCTGAACCGTGCGCGTCTGCCATTCCGCCACTTCCCCAGTGGGGGACCGTTTACACAGCCCCGGGAATGTTCCCGATTCCGAGCCTTGACTGGGACCGGGAAGACCGCTGTGCGGGTGGGTTAAGAACATACGTCAGTGCCCCCGCCGCCGCGGCAGCGAGGCAAGACTAACACGGGTATCCGGCTCGTTGCCTAAGTGTGTGGCCGAGGCAGATACCATCAAGGCCACGGAACCCCGAGGAGGAGCCGGTGAGCGTGCTGCAACGCTTCGAGAAGCGGTTGGAAGGCCTGGTAGAAGGTGCCTTCGCCAAGGTCTTCAAGGGTGTCGTGCACCCGGTCGAGATCGCCAGCGCCATGCAGCGAGAGGCAGAGGCGCACAAGGCGATCCTCGCGGGCGGGCGGACCTTGGTGCCCAACCGATACGTCATTGACCTCTCTTCGTACGACCATGGCCGGTTGGCGCCGTACGCTGCCGCGCTGGCGCAGGAGTTGGCGCAGGCGCAGGCGGAGTACATCGGCGAGCATGGCTGGACCGTGTACGGCGATGTGATCGTGGAAGTGGAGCGCGGGGAGGGCCTGGACACGGGCATGTTCCGGGTGACCGCCGAGGTGTTCACGGGCGGCGAGGAGCCGGCGCCGGCACCTGGGTACGGGCCACCTCCGGGTGGACCCGGTGGCCCCGGTGCGCCTGGCATGCCGGCCGGGCCCGGTGGGCCACCGGTGTCGGGTCCGCCTGGCGGTTATCCGCCGCCGGGGATGCCGGTGAGTCCGGCTGGTCCGGGCCCGCAGTTCGGTGGGCCGCCGCCGGGGCCGGGTGGGCCGCCGGCGCAGGGCGGCGCGAAGTTGGTGTCGAGCGACGGCCGCGAGTACACGGTGGCGATCGGGTCGACCACGATCGGCCGGGGCGAGCAGGCGTCGATGCGGCTGCCCGATGTGGGGATTTCGCGGCGTCACGCGCGGCTGGACTTCGACGGCGCGCAGGTGGTGTTGACGGATCTTGGTTCAACGAACGGCACGCTCGTCAACGGCCAGCGGATTTCCGCGGTGGCGTTGAACCCTGGCGACGTGATCCAGGTGGGGACCACATCGCTGACGTTCCGCGTAGACGGGTAGGCGGGGTGCGCGTCCGCCTGTCATCAACGGGCTCTGTCAGGCTCCGTAGAGTATGTCTTTATGCCTGAAGTCGTCCTCGCGGTCGCCCGCTTCGGCTTCCTGATCCTGCTGTGGATTTTCGTGTTCGCGGTGGTCGGGGTGATTCGGCGCGACGTTTTCGCGGGGGCACGGCAGCCGAAGCTGGTCGCGGCGCCGCGTGGTCTGGGGCAGCCGGTTCGGCCGCAGAAGGCGAAGAAGGGCCGGGTCGCGCGTCAACTTGTGGTCACGGAAGGCGCCCTCGCTGGCACTCGAATCACCTTGAGCGAAGCACCGATCACCCTGGGGCGCGCGGAGGACTCGACGTTGGTTTTGACCGACGATTACGCGTCCGCCCGGCATGCCCGTTTGGTGCCTCGTGCTGGAGAATGGCTGCTCGAGGACCTGGGCTCGACCAACGGCACTTACCTTGATCGCGCTAAGGTCACCGGACCAACACCTGTTCCCCTCGGTGTACCGATCAAAATTGGTCACACCGCCCTCGAGCTACGGCCATGACCTTGACTCTTCGTTATGCGGCACGAAGCGACCGCGGACTGATCCGCGACGGTAACCAGGACTCCGTCTTTGCGGGGCCGCGGCTGCTCGCGGTAGCCGACGGCATGGGCGGCATGGCCGCCGGTGACGTCGCCAGCAACATCGTCATCGGTGTGCTCGCTCCCCTGGACGAGGACGTCACCGGCGGCGACCTGATCGACAGACTCCGGCAGGCGGTGTCGGCCGCCAACCACCAGCTCCGGGAGACCGTCGACGCCAACCCGCAGATGGAGGGCATGGGTACGACGCTGACCGCGATGCTGTTCAGCGGTAGCAAGGTGGGGCTGGTCAACGTCGGAGACTCCCGTACGTATCTGTTGCGGGACGGGCATCTGACCCAGGTGACGAAAGACGACACGTACGTCCAGATGCTCGTCGACGAGGGCCGGATCACCGCGGAGGAGGCGGGCAGCCACCCGCAGCGTTCATTGCTCACCCGGGCGTTGGACGGTCGCGACGTCGACCCCGAATATTCGGTACGCGAAGCCCGCAACGGCGACCGCTACCTGCTGTGCAGCGACGGCCTCTCGGGTGTGGTCAGCCACGAGACGATCGCCGACACGATGAAGGAGCTCGCCGACCCCGACCAGTGCGTCGAGCGGCTGGTGCAGCTCGCGTTGCGCGGCGGCGGCCCGGACAACGTCACGGTGATCGTCGCGGACATCACGGACGAGGACATCATCGAGTCCCAGCCGATCGTCGGGGGCGCCGCAGCCAGGGACCGCGGCATGGCGACCGCCGCCGACCCGGCCAGCCCGGCGGCCCGTGCCGCGCTCGCCGCCCGCCCGCCGGACCAGCAGGGCCAGCTCAACCAGCCCTCGTACGAGGAGGACGAGGAGGAACCGGACGACGGGTCACGGCCGAAGCGCCGTCGTTGGCTGGTGCCCCTGGTCGGCTTCCTGGTGATCGCCCTGCTCGCGGCCGGCGGCTGGTACGGCTGGCAGACGGCGTACTACGTCGGGTCGACCACGGACGGGCACATCGCGGTGTTCCACGGTTTCCGGGGCGAGGTGGCCGGGATGCGGCTGTCCTCGGAGGAGCGCCGCAGTAGCGCGATCACGTTGCAGGACCTCTCGAAGCTGGCCCGGTCCCGGGTCGAGCGGGGGATCCTCGCCGACGACCGCGCCGAGGCTTACCGGATCTTCGCCAACATCACCGCCGACGACGCGGGGAACGAGAACCTGCTGCAGCCGTGCGCCAAGCCGGCGCCGAGCTCTTCGGCCACCAAGAACCCGAAGCAGACCCGCGGTCCGAGCCCCACCGCGAAGGCGCCGAAGCACAGCGCGTCCCCGAGTCCGTCGCCGAGTCCGAGTCCGAGTCCCAGTCCCGTACCGGGCGAGAACTGCCGCGAGACCGGCTGATCGAGCGCCGATGACCGCCCCAGCCGCCGCCTTCCCGACGCCACCCGCGCCCTCCGGCGCGGGGGCTGGCCGGCGCGTACCGACCCGGCGCAACAGCGAGCTGCTGCTGATCCTGTTCGCGGGCGTACTGATCGTGGTGTTCACGGCGGGGGTGCACGCGGCGCTGCTGCAGGAGATCGGCGAGTCCGCGGTGGTGATGCCGGCGCTGTTCATCGCCGTGATGATCCTGGCCCACTCGGTCGTACGGTTCTTCGCGCCGTACGCGGACCCGGCGATCCTGCCGTGCGTGGCCATGCTCAACGGGCTCGGCATGGTCTTCATCGCCCGGCTCGACCTCGGCGACGCCGACCCCAAGGAACGTCCGGCGCTGGCGATGTTCGGCGACTTCGGCTTCCGCCAGTTGCTGTGGACGCTGGTCGCGGTGCTCGCCTTCATGGTGGTGCTGATCCTGCTGCGCGATCACCGGTCGCTGTCGCGGTACGCGTACACCCTGGCTTTTGCGGGTCTGGTTCTGGTGCTGCTGCCGGCGGTGCTGCCGGCGTCGATCAGCGACCCCGGGAACACCGGTGCGAAGCTGTGGATCAAGATCCCGTTCCTCGGTCAGATCCAGCCGAGTGAGTTCGCCAAGCTGCTGCTGATGGTGTTCTTCGCGTACTACCTGGTACGCAAGCGCGAGGTGTTGTCGCTGGCCAGCAAGCGGGTGCTCGGCATCGACTTCCCGCGGCCGCGCGACCTCGGGCCGGTGCTGGTGGTGTGGGGCGCGAGCCTGCTGGTCCTGGTCGGCTCGAAGGACCTCGGTACGTCACTGATGTACTTCGGCTGCTTCATCGCCATGATGTACATCGCCACCGAGCGTACGAGTTGGCTGCTGATCGGGCTCGGCCTGTTCATGGCGGGCGCGATGCTGGCGTACGTCCTGTTCGGGGTCATCCAGACCCGGGTGGCGATCTGGCTGGACCCGTTCAGCGACCCGGACGGCAAGGGCTTCCAGCCGATCCAGGCGTTGTTCGCGCTGGGCACCGGCGGGATGTTCGGGACGGGTCCGGGCGCCGGTAGCGCGGAGACGATCCCGGTGGGCCACAGCGACTACATCGCCGCCGGGTTGGGCGAGGAGACCGGGCTGTTCGGACTGACCGCGCTGCTGGTGCTCTACCTGGTGATCGCGGAGCGCGGGATCCGTACCGCCCTGCTGGTACGCGACTCGTTCGGCAAGCTGCTCGCGGCCGGCCTCGCGTTCTCCCTGGCCTTGCAGGTGTTCGTCATCGTCGGAGGGGTGAGCAAGCTGATCCCGCTCACCGGTCTCACCACCCCGTTCCTGTCGTACGGGGGGTCGTCGCTGGTGGCCAACTGGATTCTGGCGGCGCTGCTGCTGCGGATCTCCGACGCGGCCCGCCGTCCCGCGGTGCCTCCGCCGCCGACGGGCAAGCTCGCCGCCGCCCAGACCGAGGTGGTACGGCTGTGAACGCGCCGCTGCGCAGAACTGCCATCGCCGTAATGGTGTTGTTCGGCATCCTGTTCGTGAATCTCAATTACGTGCAGTTCTACAAGGGCGACTACTACCGCAACCACCCGCGCAACACCCGGGTGCTGGTGCAGGAGTACCAGCGGCAGCGCGGCAACATCCTGGCGGGCCGTGACGTGGTGGCGCTGTCCAAGGACACCGGCGGCGAGCTGCGGTTCACCCGCAAGTACCCGGCGGGGCCGGAGTACGCGCACGTCGTCGGCTTCAAGTCGATCTACTACGGCGAGACCGGCATCGAATCCCAGTACGACGAGACGCTCTCCGGCGACGACCCGCGGATGTTCGTACGGCGGGTGTCCGACATCCTGACCGGGCGCGAGCCGGTCGGCGGGGACGTCGTACTGACCTTGTCGGCGAAGGCGCAGAAGGAGGCGTACGACCAGCTCGGCGGGGCCAAGGGGGCGGTGGTCGCGCTCGACCCCACCACCGGGGCGGTGCTGACGTCGGTGTCCACGCCCAGCTACGACCCGAACCCGCTGGCCGGCCACACGTCGAAGGACGCCTCGGCCGCCTGGAACTCGTACCTGCAGGATCCGGACAAGCCGCTGGTGAACCGGGCGCTCAGCGAGCACTACCCGCCCGGGTCGACGTTCAAGACGATCGTCGCAGCGGCCGCCCTGAGATCGGGCGAATACCAGCCGGACACCATGATTCCGGCCGGACCCAGTTACAAGCCCAACCAGACCACGCATGTGATCCGGAACGCAGACCCTAGGATCTGCCCCCAGTCCGAGGTGACTCTTGAGGACGCGCTCCGAGCGTCGTGCAACACCGGCTTCGCCCAACTCGGCGTGAAGCTCGGTGCGGACAGGGTCAAGGAGACGGCCCGGGCGTTCGGGTTCGAGGACGAGAACCTCCACATTCCGCTGGCGGTAGGGCCGAGCCGTACCGGCGACATGCCGGACGAGCCGACCCTCGCCCAGTCCTGCATCGGGCAACGGGACGTACGGATGACCCCGCTGCAGGGCGCGATGATCGCCGCCACGGTGGCCAACGGTGGCCGCCGGATGAAGCCTCACCTGGTCAAGGAGGTGAAGGGCCCTGACCTGGTCGGCATTCTGGAGACGGCGAACGACAACGACGAGATCAACCAGCCGCTCACCACGGATCAGGCCGGGGACCTTCGGGGCATGATGGACAAGGTGGTGGAATCCGGTACGGGCACGAGCGCCCAGATCCCGGGGGTCGAGGTAGGAGGCAAGACCGGCACCGCACAGAACGCGGAAGGCGCCAACGACCACGGCTGGTTCATCGGCTTCGCGATCAAGGACGGCAAGCCGGTGGTCGCGGTGGCCGTGTTCCTGGAGCGTGCGGGCAGTGGCGGCAGCGGTCACGCCACGGAGATCGGCGGCGCCGTGATGAAGAAGGTGCTGGAGGAGCGGGGGTAGACATATGAGGGGACAGTTCTGATGCTTACGCCCGGCACGTGGATGGGCGAGCGCTACCGGTTGGACGAGCGGATCGCCACCGGCGGCATGGGTGACGTCTGGAAAGCCGAGGACACGGTCCTCGGCCGTGCCGTCGCCGTGAAGGTGCTGCAGCCCGCGATGCTCGAAGAGCCCGGCTTCGCCGACCGGTTCCGCGCCGAGGCGCGCGTCATGGCCACCATCAACCACCCCGGCGTCGTCCAGGTGTACGACTACGGAGAATCCGGTCTCGCCGGTGGCGGCAAGGTCGCGTACCTCGTCATGGAGTACGTCGAGGGCGAGCCGTTGCACCGCGTACTCGGGAACGTGGGGCGGCTGGCGCCGCAGCGGGTGATGGACCTGACCGCGCAGGCAGCCGACGCGCTGCAGGCCGCTCACGACCGGGGGATCATCCACCGCGACGTGAAACCGGGAAACCTGCTGGTACGGCCGAACGGGAAGCTCGTACTGACCGACTTCGGGATCGCGCGAAGTGCGATGACCGGCAACCTGACGCAGGCTGGTGCCGTGCTGGGCACCGCGTCGTACGTCTCCCCCGAGCAGGCCACCGGCACCGGAAAGATCACGCCGGCCAGTGACGTCTACTCGCTCGGTGTGGTCGCGTACCAGTGCCTCGCCGGGCGGCGGCCGTTCGAGGGCGACAACCCGATCGAAGTGGCGATGAAGCACGTACGGGACGAGCCGCCGCCACTGCCGCCCGACGTACCGGACAACGCCCGTACGGTGGTGACCCGGGCGATGGCGAAGGACGCCGCCGCACGCTGGCCCGACGCCAGGACGATGGGCGAGATGGCCCGTACGGCGGCGGCCGGCGGCACGGTCCCGGGTGGTGCGCCCGGTGTCGCGGCCGCCGGGGCGACCGCCGTCTTCGGCGCGACCCCCACATCGCCGGCTGCCCCCACTTCCGGTGGTACCGCGGTGATGCCCGCAGTCGGGGGTACGCCACCGGGCCAGCCCCAGGGCGGCCAGTTCGCCCGGGGCGCGGCCAGTGTGCCGAGCGCCGCGCAGACGGACCACCACCCCGGCGGCGGGTACGGCGGGGACGACTACTCGGGCGGCGGGGGCTACGGGGGCGGCGGCGGATACCCGGGCGGAGAACCGCCGAAGAGCCGTCGCGGGCTGGTGCTGGGCGCCGTGGCCGGCGTACTGGCGCTGCTTGTGGGTCTCGGGTTGATCTTCTGGTTGGTCAGCCAGAGCGGTGAACAGCCGAAGGGTGGCGACAAGGGCACCACGGCGGCGGATACCGTCGAGATCAAAGAATCCGACTACCTGCACAAGCCGAGAGACGAGGTAAAGAAGGCGCTGAAGGAGAAGGGCCTCAAGGTCAAGGAGGAGGAGCGGAAGCGAGACGGGTACGACGCCAACGAGGTCACCGGCGTGGAGCCGAACGGGCAGGTCAAGCTCGGTGACACCGTGACCGTCTACTTCCAGCCGAAGGAATCTGGCGGCGGCCTGCCGACCATGCCGGGCCTCCCGGGCGGCGGCAACACCGGCGGCAACACCGAAACTCCATCCCCCACACCCAACGAAACCACTCCACCACCGACGACCGGCGCCCCGTCCGCTGAGCCGTCGGGGACACCGACCTGAGGCGGCGGGTTCCATGCTCGACACGACCACGTACGACAGTCAGAAGGACGACTGAGGATGACTCAGCAGGCCCGCCTCCTAGGGGGCAGGTACCAACTCGGCGAGCTGCTCGGCTACGGCGGCATGGCCGAGGTGCACCTTGGCCGTGACCTGCGGCTGGGCCGGGACGTGGCGATCAAGATGCTGCGGGTCGACCTGGCTCGGGACGCCACGTTCCAGGCCCGGTTCCGCCGCGAGGCGCAGAACGCCGCCGCGCTGAACCACCCCGCGATCGTCGCCGTGTACGACACCGGCGAGGAGCGCGAGGACAACGTCGCGCTGCCGTACATCGTCATGGAGTACGTGAACGGCCGGACCCTCAAGGAGGTGCTGGCCGCCGAGGGCCGGATCATGCCCCGCCGCGCTCTGGAGATCGTGGCCGACACGTGTGCGGCGCTGGACTTCAGTCACCGGCACGGGATCATCCACCGGGACATCAAGCCCGGCAACGTGATGCTGACCCGGGCCGGCCAGGTCAAGGTGATGGACTTCGGCATCGCCCGCGCCCTGGCCAGCGGTACGTCGACGATGACCGCCACCAGCGCGGTGATCGGCACCGCGCAGTACCTCTCCCCCGAGCAGGCCCGCGGCGAGACCGTCGACGCCCGCAGCGACGTGTACGCCACCGGCTGCGTCCTGTACGAGCTGATGTGCGGCCAACCTCCGTTCATCGGGGACAACCCGGTGAGCGTGGCCTACCAGCACGTACGGGAGGATCCGAACCCTCCGAGCGAGATCAATCCCGACATCAGCCCCGACGTCGACGCGGTGGTGTTGAAGGCGCTCGCCAAGAACCCGGTGAACCGGTATCAGAGCGCCGGCGAGATGCGCGCCGACCTGCTCCGCGCCGCCGCTGGACGCCCGGTCGAGGCGACCCCGGTGCTGCCGGCGGACGAGCGTACCCAGTTCCTGGGACCGGTGCCGGGGATGCACCGGGAGCCCACCGCCCGGGTGCCCGACGAGGGTCGCCGCCGGGCCGCCAGCTGGGCGTTGATCGGGCTCGGCCTGCTCGCGCTGTTCGCCCTGGTGGCGTTCGCGACCGGGCTGTTCCTGGCCAACCAGGGTCCGGACATCACCGTTCCCGACGTCAAGGGCCAGAAGTACGCGAAGGCCGTCCGGTCACTGACCAACCTCGGCCTGAAGACGGAGCCCAAGAACGTCTTCGACCCGAACTGCAAGAAGGGCAACGTCACCGACCAGAAGCCGGCCGCCGGCACGAAGGTCGACAAGGGCGAGACGGTCACGCTCAGCCTCTGCCAGGGGCCGCACAAGACGACCGTGCCCAGACTGGTCGGCGACTCCAGGCAGGAGGCCCTGGACGCGCTGCACGAGAAGAACCTCAAAGCCGATTTCAGGTACGAGAACGGCCACGAGCCGGAGGACACGGTACGCCGTACCAAGCCCGGCTCCGGGACGACCGTACGCGAAGGCTCGACGGTGACGGTCTACCTGTCGAAGGGCAACGAGGTACGCGTACCGAACGTCGAGGGTCTGGACCAGGAGGCGGCCGAGAACAAGCTGCGCGACGCGGGCTTCACGCCCCGCGTGGTGCCGCGGGAGCCGTCCGGTGACGAGGAACCCGGCAAGGTGGTGGAGCAGTCGCCGAGCGGCGGCGACTACGCCGTCAAGGGCGCCACTGTGGACATCGTCGTGCCGAACGAGCCGTCGCCCTCACCGACGCCGTCGCCGACGCCGTCCCAGTCCCCGACCCTCGTACCCCGCCGCCAGCCGCAACGCCGCCAGCCGCAGCGCCGAGCTGACGACGAACGCTGAGCTAGCTCGGGACGCTGAGGCGGCGCTCTTCCACCTCGGCCGCCAGCGACGGCGCGCGATCCTGCGCTTCGGGGTGGCCGCAGACGGACAGCCAGTTGGCGAGCATCTGGTGGCCGCCCTGGGTGAGCACCGACTCCGGGTGGAACTGCACGCCCTCGACGGGCAGCTCCCGGTGCCGCATCGCCATCACCACGCCGGACTCGGTCTGCCCGGTCACCTCGATCTCGTCCGGCAGGGTCTCGGCCCGTACGGCGAGCGAGTGGTACCGGGTCGCGGTGAACGGATCGGGCAGCCCGGCGAGTACGCCGGCGCCCTTGTGGTGCACGTCGCTGGTCTTGCCGTGCAGCAGCTCCGGCGCCCGGTCCACGACGGCCCCGTACGCGGCTCCGATCGCCTGTTGCCCCAGGCAGACCCCGAATATCGGGAGCACTCCGGCGTACTGCTTGACCAGGGGGATGCAGACGCCGGCGCGTTCCGGGGTGCCGGGGCCGGGTGAGAGCAGCACACCCGACACGTTCAGCCGCGGCACGTCGGCGAGGTCCAGCTGGTCGTTGCGCCTTACCACGCACTCGGCGCCGAGCTGGCCGAGGTACTGCACGAGGTTGAACACGAACGAGTCGTAGTTGTCCACCACCAGGACTCTGGCTTCAGGCATCGGGCTGCTCCGGCTCGCTTCGACTCGGCGCCGTCGTGGCGCCAGCCCAGCCTACTTTGGCCGGTACGCCGCCCGACCCCGACGCTGCGCCGACCCGCCTCGGTACGGTGACCGCCTCGCCGTACAGCCGGGCGAGCTCGACCATCGAGTCGATACCCAGCGGCTCGGCCAGCACGCCACGATCAACCAGCTCCGTGATCACCTCGGGCTCCTGTGAGCGGTCGGCGGTGGAGAGTCGTTCGATCATCGGTCGCAGGCTCGCGGGCGGGCCGACCTGGGCGGCGGCCTGCTCGATCTCCCCGGTCAACTGGCCGATCCGGGACGGTGTGATCCCGTACGTCTCGGATATCGCGCGGCGCGGCAGCGGTACGCCGAGCAACCCGTACCGGCCGGCCATCATCTCCACGTACCGCGGCACGATCGCGAAGACCCGCCACAGCAGTCGCCAGGTCGCGATGTCCACCGGGCCGGGCGGCGGCGATGCCGGTAGCCGCGGCTGGTACCGCCACGGCTGCTTGTACCCACGCCCGCACAGCACGTTTTCCACAGCGGGAGCCTATGTCTTGCGTACGACAGTGCATAGACGATCGTGGCTAGCCGCCCACCGCGGTGCTCTCCGAGGGCGACGGCTCGCCGGCCGGCGAGGGGGAACCGGCGTCGGCCGGCTGTGTCCCGGTGCCGCCCCCAGGCGACTCCACCTGTACGTCGTCGAACGGCAGGATCGGCTCGACGGCGGGGAACACGTGGTACCAGAGCACCCAGACCAGGGCTCCCACCAGCAACAACGATCCGATGATCTTGCCCGGGACACCGAACGGGAGCTTGCGCCAGATCCAGCCGTACATCGGTTCAGCCGTCCAGCCCGATCGGCCGACCCTCGGACTTGTCCAGGGTCTGGATCAGTTTCGCGTGCACGATCAGCCGTTCGTAGTTGTCCCACTTGGGGTTGCAGGTGGTCAGCGTCAGCATCGCGTCTCTCGGCTTCGCGCCGGGCTGGCCCGGCACCGGAGCCACCACTTCGACCGCCTGGGGACTCACGATCTTGATCTCGGTGACTTCGTACCGGTACCAGTGTTTGCGGTCCTCGGCGTAGATCGCGTCGCCCTGCCGCATCCGGTCGAGGTCCCAGAACACCCGCGGCATCCGGTGTCCGGCCACCGAGAAGTTGCCCACCTTGCCGGGCAACGCGGAGTCGGGGTAGTGGCCGGGTGCCTTCTTGAGGTCCGCCGGCGTCACCCCCTGCACGATCACCCAGTGCAGCTTCAGCTTCGGGATGTAGAGCCGCGCGATCGCGTCACCGGGGATCGGCTTGTCGGTCGAACTGTTGCTGCCGTGGCGGCCCCAGTCGTTCGTCAGCCCGTGGTCCAGGTCGTTCTGCGCCGCGTCCACCTGGGCGGCCTTGCCCCACACCTCGTACCCGGCGAAGAGCAGCACCACCAGCCCGAAGGTGATCAGCAGCTCGCCGAAGCCCCGCACCCCTGCGCGAACCCCGTCCATCCCGCTGCGGCGAGGCGGCGGTCGCTCGTCGTACCCTTCAAGATCTTCTCTGGTACGTGAGCCGCGCCGGTCGAAGCCCAGCTCGCTGTCCCAGTCGATCTCTTCCTGGTACGACGCCTGCGGCGGTTCGGGCTGCGGCGGTTCGGGCTCGTCGTAGGACTCGCCTTCGGGCTCCGCGGAGTGACGCGGCCGGCCGTAGACGGTGCCGGAGGCCGGCGTGCCGGGGTCGGCCAGGCTGGTGTAGTCCAGCGACCCGTGGTCGGACGGCACGGAGGGCTCCGGCTCCTCGGGTACGGCATGACGACCGCTGCGCGGCTCGTCCTCGCCGTCGTCGTCGTCCGACCTGTACTGCGACCGGTAGACCGCCATCAGACTCCCTTATCGCCTCGCCCGAGCATGGCTGAGGCCCTCGGCGCCGTCGAACGCTGGCACCGTCACATCCTCCTTCACAGCCGTGTCGTACCCCAAGCCGAAGTCGTCGGCCGCTGCTCGGTAGAGCCGTACGCCCTCCGAGCGGTCCAACGCGTCCAGCAGCCGCTGTGGATCGCCGATCGCCACGATCTCGAACGGCGGCGAGTAGACCCGGTCGTGCAGCAGCAGCGTGTTTCCTACGCACCGTACCGCGCTCGTGGAAATCACTCGCACACCCATGATCGACATGGCTTCGGCGCCGCCGGCCCAGAGCGCGTTCACCACCGCCTGGACGTCCTGCTGGTGCACCACGACGTCGTCCGGCGTGGCGCCGTTCGGCAGGCTGCCGTCCGGCTCCGTCGGCGCGTCGTTGAGCCGTACGGTCAGCCCTGGGCCGTGCACCGCGGTGAGTCCGGCGGCGGCGCGGGAGCGGTCGGCGCGGGCCTGTTCGTCGGAGACCCGGCCGTCGGAGGCCGACAGCCGGCGGGTGTCGTCCTCGACGGACCGTCCCAACCTGGAGCGCCGCCGCGAGAGCCCGTCCACCTCGGCCTGCCGCTTGGCGATCAGCTCGCTCAGCGCCACCCGCCGGTCGTTGCGCAGGTCGGTGCCCCGGGCCGTCTCCGCCGTGGTGACGAACAACAGACCCGCGAGGAACAACACCAACGGCACCACGTACGACCAGCTGGTGACCCGGCGGCCACGGCGGGTCGGCAGCAGCGGCAGCACCGCGCGCCGCAACGCGGTACCCCAGCCGACCTGCGTGTTCCGGTCAGCCGCAGACCGGGCACGTGGTCCCAAACCGGCCGATCGGGTACTGTCGGCCTGCCCACTCGTGCGTTCCGGTGTGTGGTCCGGTGTGTGGTCCTCCACGCCCCCTCCTTGAACCGCGCGCCGACTTGACTACGCTAGCTGGCGAAGTTCCCTGCAGGAGAGCAGCACAGTGCCTAAATCCCGCGTACGTAAGAAGAAGGTCTACACGCCGCCGGCGGAGTTCCGACCTCGCCCGACTACAGCCGAGTCGAAGAAGCCTAGCCCGCCCTGGGTTCCCATCCTCGCGGTGGGCCTGATCGTGGTCGGCATCCTGTGGCTGGTGGTCTTCTACCTGACCAACGCCTTCCAGGAGCTGCCCGAGGCGATCGGCACACCGCTGACCAAACTCGGCTACTGGAACCTCGGCATCGGCTTCGGCGCCCTCGTGGCGAGTCTGCTGGTGCTGTCCCGCTGGCGTTGACCTGGCCCGCTGGCATTGACGTGGCCCAGTACGCCGGGCGTGACGCCCGGTGGTTAATCACAATCATGTAGTTATCCCCATGGGTTATCCACAGCTGTGGGTACAGCGTCGGCGGCCGTTCGTGGCAGGCTGGCAGGGTGACCGTGGACGAGCCGCAACCTGATCTGACCGAGCACCCCGAGCCAGGCGCTGCCGGATCCGAGCAGCCTGAGCCAGACTCGGCAGGCGCTGCCGGGCCGCGCCCCGCCGTACCACCGGACGAGCGGCCGGCAGCGCCGCAACGGCTGAGCTGGCGGGTGCCGGGTGGCGTCGTGGTCATGAAACTGGCCGGGGCGGTCGGCCTTGCCGTGCTCGGCGTACTGGTGGCTCGGGACACGGTCGGGCTGATCGTGATCGGGGTGGCCGCCGGCGCGGTCGGGCTGCACGCGCTCCGCGACATCCTCGCCCCGGTACGGCTGCGAGCCGACGGTGACGGACTGACCGTGGTACACGGCTTCGCCGGCCGCCGCGACATCCCGTGGCGCGAGGTGGAGCGGATCCGCATCGACGAGCGCCGCCGATTCGGGATGCGCTCCTCGCTGCTGGAGATCGACACCGGCCACACGCTGCACCTGTTCAGCGCCTCGGAGCTCGGTACGCCCGTCGACGACGTCGCCGACGCGCTGCGGCACCTGCGTACCGGCCGCTGAGCCGCTAGCCGAGCAGCATGCTGGTGCCGGTGACTGTGAGCACCAGCAGCAACACCAGTACGGCCACCGCCGTGGCCACCTGGATCTGGGTACGCTGCGCCCGCGGCGCGTACGCGAAGCCGAGCGCCACCAGCCCGCCGGCGATCAGGCCGCCGACGTGCCCGGAGAGGCTGATGTGGCCGTACAGGCTGAACATCAGGTTGATCACGATCAGCACGACCACCTGAGAGTTGTCCAGGCCCAGCTTGCGGTTGATCACGAACAGCGCGGCGAACAACCCGAAGATGGCGCCGGACGCACCGGCGGTCAACGACTGCGGCGCGAACAGAAACGCCGACACGCTGCCGCCGAGCCCGGCGAGCAGGTAGAGCGCCAGGTAGCGGGCGGGACCGAGGGCACGCTCCAGGTACCGGCCCAGGATCCACAGCGCCCACATGTTCAGGGCCAGGTGCAGCACGCCGAAGTGCAGGAACATCGCGGTGAACAGCCGGTAGTACTGGCCGGCGGCGATGCCGATCACGTCGCCGTTCTGGAGCCGGGCCAGACCGATCACGGCGCCCCACTCGTGCAGCGACGTGCTGCCGCCCAGCAGCGCGCTGCCGACCCCCTTGGTGCCACCCAGTGCCAGGGACGCCAGCAGGACCAGCGTGTTGATCGCCATCAGGGTCATCGTGACGTACCCGTGCTGGCCGGCCTGGCTGCCCCCGAAGGCGGTACGCGGTGCCCGTACGGTGCGGCGGCCTTCCGCCACACACTCCGGGCACTGGAAGCCGACCGATGCCGTACGCATGCAGTCAGGGCAGATCGGGCGGTCGCACCGGACGCAGCGGACGTACGTCTCGCGTTGCGGGTGGCGATAACACGTCGGCGTGCCGACCTGGTGTTGCTCCTGACTCATCGGCCATCCTTCACTGCACCCGGCGTACGGCGGTCAAGCCTACTGCGAGCCGGTCAGGACGGCTGCCGCGTGATCTCCACCCGCTCGATCGTGACGTCTTTGACGGGCCGGTCACCGCGCCCGGTCTCGGTGGTCGCGATCGCGTCCACGACGGTCCTGGACTGCTCGTCCGCGACCTCGCCGAAGATGGTGTGCTTGCGGTTCAACCAGTCGGGTTTCGACACCGTGATGAAGAACTGCGACCCGTTGGTGCCCGGTCCCGCGTTCGCCATCGCCAGCAGGTACGGCTTGTCGAACCGCAGCTCGGGGTGGAACTCGTCGCCGAACTTGTACCCGGGCCCGCCGGTGCCCGTACCGATCGGGTCGCCGCCCTGGATCATGAATCCGGAGATCACCCGGTGGAAGACCGTGCCGTCGTACAGCGGGCCGCCGCCCGGCTGACCGGTACGCGGGTGGGTCCACTCGCGGGTGCCTTCGGCCAGCTCGACGAAGTTCTGCACGGTCTTGGGGGCGTGATCCGGGAACAGTCGCAGCCGGATCGGGCCCATGGTGGTGTGCAGGGTTGCGTACATCTCGTCAGCCAATGGTCCTCCTAGGTTCGAATACCGGGTTCATCCTGCCATGTTCACTTGCGGCTACACCGATGCTCACTGACCGTTGCCAGGTAAGTGCGTTTCGATGGTACGGGTAAACGGGAAGGGGCAGGATGGCAGATGTAACCCGCAGGAGGTGGGCAGATGCTGCTGCGACGTAACAAGAAAACGACCGAGAAGCACATCGGCGAGGAATTGCACGAAGGGTTCGACCACCTACGCTCCGCGGCTTCGATGGCCGCAGAGTTGGCGGCCGAACGGATGGCGCCGACGGTGCAGTCAGCGCGGGACAGCGCCAAGGAGGCGATGGCCCCGCAGGTCGACCGCGCCAAGGAAGCCGCCAACCGGATGTGGGAGTCCCGGATGAAGCCAGCGGCAGAGTCCGCTGCCGAGACCGCGGACAGGGCCCGCAAGATGTCACGACGGGCTCGCCGCAAGGCGCGTGCCGCCGCTGACGAGGCTGGACGGCGTACCAGGGAATCAGCCGCGACGCTGCGTGGTGAGGAGCCCCGCAAGGGACGCAAGTGGCGTTGGGCGCTCGGCGCTCTCGGTATCGGTGCCGCACTCGGCGCGATCGGCGCGCTGATCTCCCGGCGCGCCGCGACCGAGTGGGACGAGTACGGCACCGAGGCGACCAAGTCGACGGACTCGACGGCGAGCACGCCGACGGCGAGCGCACCGGTAGGTGCCGAGTCGACCGCGCCCGGTGCCGGGGACAAGGTGACCGACATGACGGCGTCCCGGCGCAAGACCAGCGAGTCGGCGCAGGCGGCGAAGAGTCGGGCGTCGACGGCCAAGAAGCAGGTCAGCGGCACCACGACGCCGGAGTCCGAGCCGGCCGTCACCGGACCGACGTTCAAGTCGGGTCAGTCCCGCAACGAACGGCCGTCCGACAACTGATCCACCGCAAGGCCGCCCGGGCGGGACCGTTCCCGCCCGGGTAACGGCCTGCCGCTCATCCCGCTAGAGCCAACCGGACCGCCGGAACATCCGGTGCAGTACGAGTGCGCTGAGCACCATCAGGACGAGCACCCCCGGGTAGCCGTACCGCCAGTGCAGTTCCGGCATGAACTTGAAATTCATTCCGTAGACTCCGGCGATCGCGGTCTGCAGCGCCGCGATGGCGGCCCAGGCGGCGATTTTGCGCATGTCGTTGTTCTGCTCGACGGTGACCTGCGCCAAGCGGGCCTGCAGTATCGAGTTGAGCAGATCGTCGTAGCTGGACAGTTGCTCCACCACTCGCGACAGATGGTCGGCGACGTCCCGGATGTAGCGCCGGATCTCCTTCGGAATGCCGGGCACCTGGCCGGTGGCCAGCGCCGACATCGGCCGCTGCAGCGGGAACACCGCGCGCTTGAACTCCACCAACTCCCGCTTGAGCTGGTAGATCCGCTGCACGTCGCCGCCTTCCCGGCTGAAGACGTGTTCCTCGAGGTCGTCGAGGTCGTCCTCCATCGACGACGCCACTTCGAGATAGATGTCCACGACGTTGTCGCAGACCGCGTGGAAGACCGCCCAAGGGCCGTGCGCCATCAGGTCTTTACGGGTCTCCAGATCCGCCCGTACGGGCGCCAGCTTGCATGCGTCGCCGTGACGTACGGTGATCACGAACTTGGGGGCGAGGAACATCATCACGTCGCCGGTCTCGATCACCTCGGTCTGTGCGGTGAGCTCCCGGTGCTCCACGTACCGGGCCGTACGCAGCACCGCGAAGGTGACGTTCTCGTACCGCTCCAGCTTGGGTCGCTGCCGCGCCTTGATGGTGTCCTCCACCGCCAGCTCGTGCAGCCCGAACGTGTCGGCGATGTCCTGGAATTCGGCGGCGCTCGGCTCGTGCAGCCCGATCCAGACGAACGCGTTCTCGTGCTGGTCGGCCTGCCTGAGCGCCTCGGCGTAGTGCGGCCGGCCCGGCTGCCGTACGCCGTCGACGTACAGGGCGCAGTCGACCACGCCGCTGCGGTCGTCGTACTCGTGGGCGGTCGGCGGCTGGTCGACGTCGTTGCGTGGCAACATCCGGGAGACCGCTCGTACCGGCGCTTTCAGGGCTCGGCTCAGTCCGCGGTTGCCGTCTCGGTCAGCCATCCTGATGCACCCCCTCCTGGTGGACGATGCCACAAATTCACAAAGGGTGACGCCGGGGGGCCGACCCGGGTACGGGGAGTCCAGTCGGCCCCCCGGCGCCATGGGGGCGGGGGGTAAAGCTGAAGGGGATTACCCTGCCGCCCGGCGGGGCATCCCGGTTATTTACCTTCCGGTACTTGCCAGGAGTATTGCATGCCGATCAAGTAACGATCGACGTTGGAAGTGTATGTCCTGATGCCAACCGCCCGTGCCCCCCGTGATGCGCCGCCGCGTCGCCTCAACGACATCGTGACACCGTGGGCATCTGAGTGCAGCCTAGCGCCGAGGGCGTTACGGTGCGGTCCTGAGAACCCGTACCTTTCGGACCGTCCCACGGGCCTGACACCTTGGAGGAGATATGACGCTGCGTGCCCAGCCACCGTCGCCGTACGACTACCTGCCCGAGACCGGCAGCTTCACTCTGGCGAGCGACGACATCGCCGAGGGCCAGCATCTGTCCGACGACCACGTGTACGACAAGGGCGGCTTCTCCGGCGGTAACACCTCACCGCAGCTGCGCTGGTCCGGGTTCCCGCCCGAGACGAGGAGTTTCGCCGTCACCTGCTACGACCCCGACGCGCCGACCGGCAGCGGCTTCTGGCACTGGGTCCTGTTCGACATCCCCGCATCGGTGACCGAGTTGCCACGCGGCGCCGGCAGCGGCGAAGGCCTACCGGCGGGCGCGGTCCACGTACGCAACGACGCCGGGACCAAGGGCTTCTCCGGGGCGTTCCCACCCAAGGGCGATCCGCCGCACCGCTACATCTACGCGGTGCACGCCGTCGACTCGGAACGGCTCGGCCCGGACTCCGACGCCTCCTGCGCGGCGGTCGGCTTCAACCTGACCTACCACGTCCTGGCCCGCGGCGTGATCACCGCCAGGTACGGCCACTGAGCGTGGAGCTTCGGTGGATGGCGGCAACCGCGCTAAAGGCCTAGCTCGCGGGCTATGAGGATGCGTTGGACTTCGGAGGTGCCTTCGCCGATCTCGAGGACCTTGGAGTCGCGCCAGAAGCGGGCTACGGGGAACTCGTTCATGAAGCCGTAGCCGCCGTGGATCTGGGTGGCCTCGCGGGCGTTGGTCACGGCGATCTCAGAGGCGTGGAGTTTGGCGATCGCGGCCTGCCGCTTGAACGGCTCGCCGGCGAGCATCCGCGCCGCCGCGTCGTAGTACGCCAGCCGCGCGGTGTGCGTACGCATCTCCATGTCGGCGATCTTGAACTGGATCGCCTGGTAGTTGCCGATCGGCTGCCCGAACGCCTGGCGCTCGCGGGCGTACTTCACCGACTCGTCGACGCAGCCCTGGGCGAGGCCGACGGCGAGTGCGGCGATCGCGATCCGGCCTTCGTCGAGGGTCTGCAGGAACTGGGCGTACCCCCTGCCCCGCTCTCCGACCAGGTTGGCGGCCGGCACCCGGCAGTTGTCGAAGCTCAGCTCGCGGGTGTCCGAGGCGTTCCAACCCACCTTCGAGTACGGCTTCGCCACGCTGAACCCGGGCGTGCCCGACGGCACCAGGATCGCGGAGATCTCCTTGCGACCGTCCGGCATGGTTCCGGTGACGGCGGTGACCGTGACGGCAGAGGTGATCTCGGTGCCGGCGTTGGTGATGAACGCCTTCGACCCGTTGATCACCCACTCGTCGCCGTCGAGCACCGCGGTGGTCTTCGTGGCGCCCGCATCGGAGCCGCCGCCCGGCTCGGTGAGGCCGAACGCGGCCAGCTTCTCGCCGCGGCACAGCGCCGGCAGCCAGGTCTGCTTCTGCTCGTCCGTACCGAAGCGGTGGATCGGCATGGCGCCGAGGGAGACGCCGGCTTCGAGGGTGATCGCGACGGAGGAGTCCACCCGGGCGAGCTCTTCGAGTACGAGGCACAGCGCGAAGTAGTCGCCGCCCATGCCGCCGTACTCCTCCGGGAAGGGCAGCCCGAACAGGCCCATCTTCCCCATCTGGCGGACGATGTCGTACGGGAACTCGTGCCGTACGTAGTATTCGCCGATCACCGGCGCGACCACGTGACGGGCGAACTCGCGCACCGTCTCCTGGAGCGCTCGCTGCTCGTCGGTGAGATTGAAGTCCACTGTGCATACTCCTCGTTGAGTTCGCAGATCAGACAGGGGTTACGCCGTGACGACGGCGGGAGAAGTGACGGTCCTTGTGGCTGGCGGCGGCGTACCGGCGGATCAGTTCGTCGCGGAGTTCGTGGGGCTGCACGATGGTGTCGACGACGAGTTCGCTGCCGAGTCGGACGATGTCGATGTCCTCCTCGTACTCGGCGCGTTTCTCGGCGACGAATGCGGCACGCTCCGCATCGGACGGCAGTGCCGCGATCTTGTTGGCGTAGACCGCGTTGACGGCGGCCTCGGCACCCATCACCGCGATCTTCGCGGTCGGCAGCGCGATCGTCGCCTCGGGCTCGAACCCCGGCCCCGCCATGGCGTACAGCCCGGCTCCGTAGGCTTTTCGGACCACGACGCAGATCTTCGGCACCGTCGCGGCCGACACCGCTGAGATCACCTTCGCGCCGTGCCGGATGATCCCCTGCTTCTCCACCGCGCTGCCGACCATGAACCCCGGTACGTCCGACAGGAACAGCAACGGCACGTTGAACGCGTCGCACAACTCCACGAACCGGCTGGCCTTGTCGGCGGAGTCGACGAACAGCACGCCGCCCTTGAACATCGAGTTGTTGCCGACCACCCCGATCACCTGGCCGTCGAGCCGGGCGAAGCCGACCACGACCTCGCGCGCCCACAGCGCGTGGATCTCGAAGAACGAGTCCTCGTCGACGATGCCCTTGACGTACCGGCGCATGTCGAAGGCCTGGCGCTCGCTCGCAGGGACCAGCTTCGCGAGGTCGACGGTGGCCGGCGGTGCTGCCGCGGCCTCGGGCGGCTTCCCCTGCCAGTTCGAGGGGAGGTACGACAGGTAGCGGCGTACCACCTCGATGGCGTCGGCCTCGGTCTGGCACAGGAAGTGGCCGCAGCCGGACTCCGTGCAGTGCACTCTGGCGCCGCCCATCGCCTCCAAGGTGGTCTTCTCCCCGGTCACCATTTCGACCATCCGGTCCGAGCCGAGGTACATCGAAGCGTTGCCGTCGACCATCGCCACGATGTCGCAGAACGCGGGAATGTACGCGCCACCAGCGGCGGAAGGGCCGAACAGGGCGCAGGCCTGGGGGATCGAGCCGGACGCGCGTACCTGGTTCCAGAAGATCTTCCCGGCGCCCCGGCGGCCCGGGAACAGGTCGACCTGGTCGGTGATCCGCGCCCCGGCCGAGTCCACCAGGTAGATCATCGGGACGCTCTCCCGGTACGCCCGCTCGATGATCCGGATGATCTTCTCGACGGTACGGGCCCCCCACGAACCCGCCTTGACCGTCGAGTCGTTGGCCATCAGGCACACCGGCCGGCCGTCGACGGTGGCCGCTCCGGTGATCACCCCGTCGGCGGGCAGTCCGTCCGACAACGCATTCGCATGGGCACCGTCCTCGACGAACGACCCCTCGTCGACCAGCAGGGCGACCCGCTCCCGGGCAAACAGTTTGCCCTTGGCCTGGTTGGCCTGGTGGTACTTCTCCGCTCCGCCGGCCTGGATCCGCTTGCGCAGCTGCTCCAGGGCTTCGCTGTCCAGCGTCACGTGCGTACTCCTGTCCGATGCGACCTTAACGATCGTTAGGGTACCGCACCCGCACCCGCTCGGCCACGCGTTCCTTAACGCAGCCCGAAGGCGTACCACGGAAGGCTCTTAAGAGATGTTTATGCGGTCTGTCCCTTTCGCGTGTTACGAGTAATCTGCCGGCCAAACGAGCTGGGGAGGTCCAATGAGGGACAGACGCACAGCAGTCATCATCTGTGCGGCGCTCGCTGTCGGTGCGCTCCTGGCGCCGTCCGGCATCGGCAGCGCGTCGCCGGCGCCCAAGGCGAAGGCCCGGCCGTCGGCCGAATACCAGGTCCAGGGCGTACGCCTGAAGGCGCAGCGCAACGCGATCGCGCGTACCGGCGCCGCGGTCAACTTCTTCGAACACGGCGCCCTGTACGTGACCGCCACCGCCGCCGAGGCCAGCAAGATCGAAGGTCTCGGCTTCAAGGTCAACAAGATCCAGACACACACGCCGCCCAAGGAGGTCGGGACGCGAGACTTCCCGTCGGAAGACTCGAACTACCACAACTTCACGGAGCTGACCCAAGAGGTCGACGACATCGTCGCCAAGTACCCCGACATCGCGCACAAGGAAGTCATCGGGAAGTCGTACGAGGGCCGCGACATCATGGCGGTGAAGATCTCCGACAACGCCGCCCAGGACGAGGCCGAGCCGGAGGTGCTGTTCACCCACAACCAGCACGCGCGTGAGCACATCACCGTCGAGATGGCGGTCTACCTGCTGCACCTGTTCACCGACAACTACGCCGGTGACGCCGCCATCAAGAAGCTGGTCGACGAGCGGGAGATCTGGATCCTGCCCAGCCTCAACCCCGACGGCGCCGAGTACGACGTCTCCAGCGGCGACTACCAGTGGTGGCGCAAGAACCGGCAGCCGAACGAGGGCAGCAGCGAGGTCGGCACCGACCTGAACCGCAACTGGGACTACAAGTGGGGCTGCTGCGGCGGATCTTCCGGCGACCCGTCGAGTGAGACCTACCGGGGCGCCTCTGCCGGATCGTCCCCCGAGGTGAAGGTCGTTTCGGACTTCGTGAAGTCCCGGGTCAAGGACGGCAAGCAGCAGATCACGGCCGGGATCGACTTCCACAGCTTCAGCGAGCTGGTGCTCTGGCCGTACGGCTACACCGACGCGGACACCGACGACGGGATGACCGAGGACGACGCCAAGACGTTCCAGACGCTCGGCAGGTCGATGGCCGATCTGAACGGCTACACCCCCGAGCAGGCGTCCGACCTCTACATCACCGACGGCTCCATCGACGACTACCTGTGGGGCACCCAGAAGATCTACAGCTACACGTTCGAGATGTACCCGAGCAGTGGCGGTAGCGACGGCTTCTACCCGCCCGACGAGGTGATCCCGGAGCAGACCGCTCGCAACAAGGACGCCGTACTCAAGCTTCTCGAGTACGCCGACTGCCCACCGCGAGTTATCGGAAAGACCTGCTGAGGCGCGACAACGTGAAGGGCCCCCGCCGGCTGCGGGGGCCCTTCCTTACCTATGTGTACGGAGTCGTCGACTCCTCGTTGCGACGGAACCTGTCAGTTACAGGGCCGGGGCGGGCAGGGTGGTGCTGTTGCTGCCACCCAGCGCCGAACCGGCGGTGTCGACCACGGGACCGGCCAGCTCGTTGGCCGGCGACGGCAGGTCCACCGTCGGGGCCGGTGCCGGAGCGGACACGTCAGGCGAGATCGAACCCTCGACCGGGGTCGACTTGGTGACGGTGTCCGTGACCTTCTTGGTGTCCTTCAGGGCGACCCGGTGGCCTGCCAGCTTCGCGAAGCCGGCCTCGCCGTTGTGGGCGTCGGTGCCGCAGGCCTTGGAGATGCCCAGGCCGCCACCGAACGCGCCCCCGCTGTTGCCGCACGCGGTCATTGCGACCGCGACCGGAACGCTGAAGTTGTTGCCGTTGCCCCAGCCGGTGTTGTCGCCGCTGGTCTGGTTCGCGCCCGAGCCGGCCTCGTTGGAGGCGCTGGTGCCGCAGGCCGCGGAGATCCCGACGCCGACGCCCGGCGCACCCACGCCGTTGCCGCACGCCGTACCGGCACTCGCGAACGGCGAGCTCCAGTTGTTGCCGTTGCCCCAGCCGGTGTTGTCACCGGAGGTCTGCGAGGTGCCCTCGCCGCCGTACCCGCCCCCGGCCTCGTTGGACGAGCTGGTGCCGCAGTCCTTGGAGATGCCCACGCCGCCGCCGGCGGCGCCGCCGCCGTTGCCGCAGAAGGTGCCCGAGACGGAGATCGGCACGCTCACGTTGTTGCCGTTGCCCATCCCGGTGTTGTCACCGCTGGTCTGGTTGGCGCCGGAGCCGCTCTCGTTGGAGCCGCTGGTGCCACAGGCCTTCGAGATGCCCAGGCCGCCGCCGGAGCCGCCGGCGCCGTTGCCGCAGGCCGTACCCGAACCCGCGAACGGCGAGCTCCAGTTGTTGCCGTTGCCGATCCCGGTGTTGTCGCCGGTGTTCTGCGTGCCGCCCGATCCGGAGTTCATCGCGGCGGTGCCACAGGCGCCGGAGATGCCGCCGCCGGCACCGGCCCCGCCACCGCCGTTACCGCAGGCGGTGCCCGCGACGGCGATCGGCGCACTCACGTTGTTGCCGTTGCCGATCCCGGTGTTGTCGCCGGTGGTCTGGTCGGCGGCGTGAGCGGGCGACGCCACGAAGAGCAGGAATCCAGCGGCCAGAACGCCTGCACGGAGCGTGTTACGAACCCAAGACTTCATGTCAGAAATACCTTCCTGATCGTGTTTGCGAGAAAAGGGATCTATCAACGACCCGGTGTCCGGGTCCTTGTCGGGCATCGCGTGCCCTGGGGAGTTGCGAAAGGCTGATCGGTGCCTGTCGTGCCGTACCGGCGGATTGGCGTACGCCGGTCAGCCCGCCTCAGCTGGAGAAGCTGACGGGGCCCGGCACTCGATCAGTCAGGTGAGACGGCCGGCTCGCCCGCGAGGTCCCGCAGGGCGGCGCTGTAGGCCGTGGCAGGCAGCGTGCTCGACTGCGGCGCGCTGTGCACTGGGAAGGCGGGGACGGTCGCAGTCGCGCCGCCTCCCGAAGACGGGCTGTACGAGCTCGTCGTACCCCCGCTGTTGACGCCAGTACCGGGAACCGCAGGCAGCGGAGCCGGGGCGGGCGAGGTCGGTGCCCTTGTGGCACCTGTCATGCCGGTGTGGTGTGCCTCGCTGGACAGCACCGCGTCGTCCGAGTCGAACGCCGACGTCGAATCGATCGACTGGTCGACGCCCGGCGCCACCGGCGGCACCGGATGTGCTGGTACGTGACCCGATGGCAGACCCGCCACGGGCAGCGGCACCAGATTGTCCACAGGTCCGTCCAGTCGTGGCAGCACACTGCCGGAGAGCCCGTCCGCAACCGGTCGCGTGGCATCCGCCAACGCGCCGGTGACCGGAGGCGTGATCTCGTCCGCGGCGGAAGACACCGGCCGTACGCCGTCCAGGAGTGGATCGGCGTCCGTACCGGAAGCCGTGCCCGCCGTGTGGTTCACGGGGGCGGCCGTGGTGATCTCGTCGTCGGTGACCGGCCGCGTCGCGTCGTCCAGCGACCGGGTCGCGTTCGGAGTCTCGCCGGGCAGCATGCCGAGCGAACGGAGGAACCTGTGCGAGGCAGCGGAGTCGCTGCCCGCTTCGAGCTGACCGGGTACGGACCGCGGCTGGGCCTGGTCGTCCGGAACCGCGGCCGCGGGTGCCCGGGTGGGATCCGCATCGTCGCAGAGGTCCGCGAGGTTGGCCGGGGCCAGCTCGAACTCGGTGATCCTGTGCTTCGAGACCATGCCCTCGGGCTCGTCCTGGCACTCGCGTCGGGTCAGCCGGTCCAGCGCGGTGTCGTTCTTGACCGCGTTGTCGGCTCCGGCTGCCGTACCCGAGTGCTGGGTACCGGTCTCGTGGTCGGTGCTGGTGTGGGCGCTGGCCGCCGATGTTCCGATCAACCACGCGGCCCCGACAGCACCGGCGAAGACGAGGGTGCGTACGCCGTGGCGTACCGCGGCGCTCTGGGAGAGCCGAGACCAAGCGCGACGACCGCGCTCGCTCGTCAGCATGCTTCCCATAGCGTGTATCGCATCCTCTCGTTCGCCACTCTGTGCATCCTTGCGAGTACGGACTGTAGTAGACCCAGGCATGGTGTCGTCAACCGACACACCGATCAGATCTCAGGGCGTACTCACGCTACGTACAACTTGAGGGTGCGATGCGCAGTCACGCGGCATGGATGAATTGGTATATCCCGGGCGCGATCGCCCTGGTCAGGGCGCGATCGTGCGACTGCGCGGCCCCGCGCGCAGGACGCCGCTCGGCAGTTGCTCGCCGACGATCTCTTCGGCGAGTCGCGCCACCTCGATCAGCGCGTCGAGGTCGATCCCGGTCTCGATCCCCATGTCGTGCAGCATGTGCACCACCTCTTCGGTGGCCACGTTGCCGGTCGCGCCGGGCGCGTACGGGCAGCCGCCCAGGCCGCCCACGCTGGCGTCGAACTCGGTGATCCCGCGCTGCAGTGCGGTGAGGATGTTGGCCACTGCCGTACCCCGGGTGTTGTGGAAGTGCAGCAGCATCGGGAGGTCCGGGTGGTTCGGCTGGACCGCGTCGAGCAGCTCGGTCACCCGCCTCGGCGTCGCCATGCCCGTGGTGTCGCCGAACGCGATCCGGTCCGCCCCGTCCGCCACGGCACGGTCCACGATCCCGGCCACCCGCTTCGGAGCCACGTCGCCTTCGTACGGGCAGCCGAAGCTGGTCGCGATGATCACCTCGACGGTGGCGTTGTGCCCGTGCAGCAGCTCGATCAGCGTGGCGATGTCGTCGAGTGACTCCGCCGTGGAGCGGTTGACGTTCTTCCGGTTGTGGGTGTCGCTGGCCGAGACCACCACCTCGATCTCGGTGAACCCGGCCCCGAGCGCCCGCTGCGCGCCGCGACTGTTCGGCACCAGCGCCGAATAGCGGACATGTGGGTTCTTGGTCGCGGACTTCCACACCTCGTCCGCGTCTGCCATCTGAGGGATCGCCTTCGGGTGTACGAAGCTGACCGCCTCGATGCGCTTGACCCCGGTGTTCGACAACGCGTCGAGCAGCCGTACCTTCGCCTCGGTCGGTACCGGATCCTCGTTCTGCAGTCCGTCCCGCGGCCCCACCTCGCGGATCGACACCGCGCTCGGCCAGTCACTCATGACCTCATCCTCCCCACGATGCCGGTGTCGTAGTCGCCGGACAGGAACTCTTCGTTGTCGAGCAGCTCGGCGAAGAACGGCAGGTTGCACTTGGGGCCGGCGACCTCGAAGTCCGCCACCGCCTGCCGGGCCTTCTCGATGGCGGCCTTGCGGTCCGGGCCGTGCACGATCAGCTTCGCCATCAACGAGTCGTAGTACGGCGTGACCGTGTCGCCTTCGGCGTACCCGGAGTCGACCCGTACGCCCTCGCCGGACGGCTCCCGCCACGCGGTGATCGCACCCGGGCCGGGGAAGAACCGCTTCGGATCTTCGGCGTTGACCCGCAGTTCGATCGCGTGTCCGGTCGCGGCCAGCGCATCCGGGTCGAAGCCGGGCGGTTCCCCGCTCGCGACCCGGAGCTGGGCCTCGACCAGGTCGATGCCGAGCACCGCCTCGGTGACCGGGTGTTCGACCTGCAGCCGGGTGTTCATCTCCAGGAAGTAGAACTCGCCGGCGTCGGGGTCGAGCAGGCACTCCACGGTGCCGGCGTTGCGGTAGTCGACGGCCTCACCCGCGTGGCGCGCCGCGTCGAGAAGCCTCGCGCGCAGGCTCTCGTCGACCGCGGGCGACGGCGATTCCTCGGCCAGCTTCTGGTTGCGCCGCTGTACCGAGCACTCCCGCTCGCCGAGCGCGAGCACCCGCCCGTCGGCCAGCCCGAGGATCTGCACCTCGACGTGGCGGATCCGCGGGAAATAGCGCTCCAGCAGCACGGATCCGTCGCCGAACATCCGCTCGGCGAATGCCCCGATCTTCTCGTACTCGGTACGCAGGGCGGTCTCGTCGTGCGCGGCGGCCATCCCCATGCCGCCCCCGCCCGCGGCGGCCTTCACCATCACGGGGTATCCGATCTCGGCCGCGGCGGCGGCGGCCGCGTCGACGTCGGTGACCGGGGACGGCGTACCCGGGGAGACCGGTACGCCGGCCGCGGCCATCAGGTTCCGGGCGTTGATCTTGTCGCCGAGCTGCTCGATCGCGTCGGCGGGCGGGCCCACCCAGACCAGGTCGGCCGCCACCACGGCCCGGGCGAAACCGGCGTTCTCGGAGAGGAAGCCGTATCCGGGGTGGATCGCCGCGGCATGGGTCTGCTTCGCCGCCAGGATGATCGCCTCGGCGTTACGGTAGACGCTGCCCATCGCCGTCGGGCCAGGCGTCGCCGGAGGGATCTGCACCGCCTCGTCAGCCTCGGCCACGTACGGCAGGCCGGCGTCCGCCTCGGAGTAGACCGCGATCGTACGCACCCCCAGCCGCCGGGCCGTACGGATGATCCGCCTGGCGATCTCGCCCCGGTTGGCCACCAGCACCGACTCGATCACGGACTTACCTCCAAAGCTGTGTGGGCTCCACCACAGAGGGCATCACCTTAACGATCGTTAGGGTACCCGCAGCGGGCCACCTCGTCAGTTTGAGCTGCGTCTCAGTGGGAGTCGAGCGGGGCCAGCTCGGGTCGCTTCGGCTTGACCGTATCGCCCGACGACCTCCCGGTGAGCCGCCGGTGGATCCACGGCGCCAGGTGCTGACGCGCCCAGCGCACATCACCCCACCGGGCCGCCAGCCAGGGCGTACGTGGCACCGGCGGCAGGTCCTCCCGAGGCGGGTACGCCACCCCCAGTCCCTCGAGCACGTGAGATGCCACCCGCTCGTGGCCGTACGAGCTGAGGTGCAGCCGGTCCTCGCTCCACATCCGTACGTGCCGGAACCCTTCGTCGGGCCACAGGTCGACCAGGATCGCCCGGTGCGTGGCCGCGACCACCCGGATCACGTTGTTGAACGAGCGGACCCGGGGACCGATCGCCCGCGGCAGCACCGTGGTCAGGTCCGCGGCCGTGAACATCAGCACCCGCGCGCCGGTCGCCGTCAACTCGGCGACCACCGCGTCGAGCGTGGCGTGCACCCGGTCCGGGTCGTATCCCCGGCGCAGTACGTCGTTGCCACCTGCCGCGAAGCTCACCAGATCCGGAGCCATCTCGACGGCGGCCGGCACCTGCTCGGCGATCACCGGGGCGAGCAGCCGGCCGCGGATCGCCAGGTTGGCGTACCGGAAGCCCGGTGAGACGGCGGCAAGGCGACCGGCCACCAGGTCGGCCCAGCCACGGAAGCCTCCGTCGTGGTACGGATCGTCCAGCCCTTCGGTGAAGCTGTCTCCGACCGCCACGAAGCTGTTCCACTGGCTCATTCGCCGATGATGCCACCCGACCGGTGGACGACGGCAGAGGCAATCCAGGCCACCTGGGCCCCGCGAGTGCGTTTCAGATCACTAGCCGAGGAGTGCGGCGAGAGCGGAGCTTCGCAGCAGGTCGGCCCGTCGTGTCTCGTCCACGTCGCCGGCCTGGAACGGGGTCGAGTTCATCAACCCGAACGCGGCGTGCGCCAACACCCGAGACTCCGCGGCATCCAGCTCGGGCCGCAGCCGCAGCAGTACGGCGACCCATTCCTCGACGTACAGCCGTTGCAGGCGGCGGATCTCGCGGCGAGGTTGTTCGGGGAGCCGGTCGAGCTCGTGCAGTTGCAGCGCGATCACCGCCGGGTTGGCCAGCGCGAACCCGACGTGGAACTCGACCAGGGAGGTCAGCGCCGCCTTCGGGTCACCGTTGTGCGCGGCCACCCGCTCACGGCCGCCGGAGAGCAGGCCTTCGCTCACCGGGCGCAGTGCCGCGGCGAGCATCGCCTCCTTGCCGGCGAAGTGGTGGTAGAGGGCGGGGCCGGTCACGCCGGCCGCCGTACCGATGTCGTCCATCGAGACGCCGTGATAGCCGCGAGTCGCGAACAGACCCACGGCGATCTGCAGGATCTCCTCGCGGCGGGAACCACGCCCGCGGGTGGTCTTGGTCGGCTCGACGGTCACCGCGCCAGCCTAGCCCGATCCGGCCGTACGCTGAACGACCGTTCAACCGGTGGGGGCAGCGACGGGTGCCGACCGGGACGCCCACCACGGGCGGGAGCACAGTGCCGCGAGGGCGGCGCCGAGCGCGTTGATCATGATGTCGTCCACCGAGAAGACCCGGCCGAACTGGCCGATGAGCTGGGTGAACTCGATCGCCGAGGACGTCAGCGCGCCCACGGCGAGCACCCGCCACACGTTGCCGAAGCCGGCGAAACGTACCGGCAGGAAGAAGCCGAGCGCGGCAAACACCAGGAGGTTGCCGACGGTCTGGGTGATCAGGTCGACCACGCCCCGCGACGCCAGGTCGGCCAGATCCTGGAACGGTACGAGAAACACCAGGTTCACACCGTCCGGGTCCGGCCGCAGCGTGAGGTACAGCCACGGCAGGGTGCCGAACACCATCCCCACCTCGGCGATCGCGTACCGCAGCGGACCGCCCCGGCGGCGGTGGATCAGCCACACGGCGAGCGCGGCCAACGGCAGCCCGACCAGCGTGCCGATCACCGCGCCGCGGTCGGACAGCCAGTTTCGATAGATCTGATCCATGTCGATTCCTGGCACGCCCGCCAGTCTGGCAGGCTGAGGCCATGACCTCGCAGCGCAGCTATGACGTGGTTCTGTTCGGGGCGACAGGATTCACCGGTGGACTGACCGCCGAATATCTCGCGGAGCACGCCCCGGCGGACTGCCGCTGGGCCCTCGCCGGCCGCAACCGGGCCAAGCTGGAAGCCGTGCGGTCGCGGCTCGGCCCGGACCGGGCGGACCTCCCGCTGCTGCACGCCGACGTCACAGACGCACCGTCGCTGCGTGCGGTCGCGTCGGACGCCCGGGTCGTGGCCACCACGGTCGGTCCCTATCAGTTGTACGGCGAGCCGCTGGTCGCCGCCTGTGCCGAGGCCGGTACGGACTACGTCGACCTGACCGGCGAGCCCGAGTTCGTGGACTCGATGTACCTGAAGTACCACGCGAAGGCGGTCGAGACCGGGGCGCGCCTGGTGCACAGCTGCGGCTTCGACTCCATCCCGTACGACCTCGGGGTGCTGTTCACGGTGTCGCAACTGCCGCCGGATGTACCGATCACCGTCGAAGGGTTCGTACGCCTCGGCGCCACCTTCTCCGGTGGCACGTACCAGTCGGCGGTCACCGGAATGTCGCGGATGCGTGAGGCGTCGAAGGTGGCGCGCGAGCGCCGCGCCGCCGAACCTCGTCCCGAGGGCCGGAAGGTGGGTCTGGTGAGGCGGGGCCTGCACTTCGAGCCGGCCGTCGACCGCTGGGCGCTGCCGCTGCCCACCATCGACCCCCAGGTGGTACGCCGTTCCGCCGCCGCCCTGGACCGCTACGGTCCCGACTTCAAGTACGGCCACTACGGCGCGATGAAGCTGCGTACCGCGATCGGCCTGGCCGGGGGCGCCGGCGCGCTGGTCGCCGCGGTCCAGGTCCCGCCCCTGCGCAGCTGGCTGCTCGACCGCAAACAGTCCGGTGAAGGCCCGTCCGAAGAGCAGCGGGCCCGCAGTTGGTTCAGCGTCCATTTCGTCGGTACGGCCGGCGACCACCGCGTCCACACCAAGGTCTCCGGCGGCGACCCCGGGTACGACGAGACCGCGAAGATGCTCTCCGAGTCCGCGCTGTGCCTCGCGTACGACACCGGCCTGCCGAAGGTGTCGGGTCAGGTGACGACGGCCGTGGCGATGGGCGACGCGCTCACCGACCGGCTGCGCGAGGCCGGGATCGCGTTCTCCGTACTCGACTAGAGCGGCTATTCGTCGAGCCGGAAGCCGACCTTGAGGGTGACCTGGAAGTGGGCGACCTCGCCGTTTTCGATGTGGCCCCGGGTCTCGGTCACCTCGAACCAGTCCAGGTTGCGCAGCGTGGCCTTCGCCCGGGTGATCGCGTTGCGGATCGCGGCGTCACAGGACTCTGTGGACGAACCGACGATCTCGGTGACCCGGTAGACGTGCTCCATGGCGTACCCCCTTGGTCTCTTCCCAGACCGTAGGCCCGCCAGGTCCTACCCGCGACCGGTTCAGCGCAGCTACGTCGCGGGATATTGGTCGTGGCGGGCCCACAACTCGATCCACTCCGCCTCGCCGAGTTTCCGGCCGGAGTGGCCGATCTCGGTCAGCTCCTCGAAGTACTTCTCCCTGGCTTCGCCCGGCGCGAAGAGGATCAGCATCGACGCCGGCTCGCCGCTGAGGTTGTGGAACGCGTGGATGCCGCCTTCCGCGACGTACAGGAAGTCGCCGGGAGTGGCGTCGACCCACTCGGCGCCGTCGAAGAGCCCGATAGTGCCGCGTGTGACGTAGAACGACTCCGAGAACGTCTTGTGGAAGTGGGCGTCGGGCCCACCACCCTGCGGCCCCATGTTCCACTCGAACAGCCCGAACTGACGATTCGTGACACTGCCGGGCGCCACCAACCGCACATTGGTCCCCGACACCATGTTCAACTCCGGCGGCTCCCCGACCAGCCGCCGGATCGCGCTGACCTCACCCACATCCTTGGTGTACGACATGCCCGTACCTAACCACGCCCGTACGACATGCCTAACCGTCTCTCCGGCTGTATCGCCACCCGCTGCCCGTTCCCTTGTACTCGCTGATCGGGATCGGTCCCACACCGTCGGGTAGAAGATCACGGCACAGTACGCCGCGCAGATGGTCGACCTCATGTGCCACGAGGCGAGCCACACCGTGCTCGAAGATCGTGATCCGACGCCCGCCGTCGATGTCCTCGTGCTCCACGTGAATCGTCAGCGGGCGCCGCACCATGCACCGCACGTCGAAGAACGAGAGGCATCCTTCGTACTGGTCGTCGGTCTCCTGGGAGGCTTCAACCACCCGGGGGTTGAGCAAGGTGATCACTTCACCCTCCGCGGTACGCACCACCGCCGCCCCCCGGCCGATGCCGATCTGCGGTGCGGCGACGCCCATCCCCTTCGCGAACGTCCACGCCTGCGACACCCGGTCCATCATCGACGTCAGTTCTGAGATGACCCGTCTGGCGTCTTCCGCCTCCTCAGGCAGCCGAAATGTCTCTGCCGGTTGGTTCAGAACCGGATCACCGAGTTGCACGATCCCGAGCGACTTCATGCGCTCACTAGGACTGGTCTCCTGCTCACTGGTCTGACTCTCACCAGCGCCTCGGAACTTCCACTCGATGCGGTACCGGGCGTGGAGCGGCGGGTCATCGGTACTCCAGGTGGAGATCGTCCGCCCGTCATGCTCCGTGGTCTGAATTGGCGTCCGTAGCGGGAACGCCTCGGCGGCCATGGAGGTTTCCATCCCCCACAACACTGGTTGGAGCTCAGAAGGGAAGTCGAGACACAACGAGAGGCGCCGGGTGGGCAATCTGATAGCCCGCTTCCACCAGGCGCCCCACTTGTCTTCGCCGACGCCGTACGTGTAGTCCAGCCATGCGGTCTGTTCCGGGTACAGCGGAAAACGCCCATCGCCGTTCTCGAACAGCAGCCACAACTCCTTGAAGGCATCACGATCGTGAACCACTCGCCACGTCATGGGCTCGCCATCGCAGGTCGCTCGAAGTCCGATCTCCTCCCAGGTCAAGGGATGCTTCCGGTACAGGCGATTGGACCGCTCTGGATCACCGGGATGACGGTCGACAGAGATGCGGATCAGGTACTGGGTGACGGGTTCCTTGCCCACGTTCCGAACCAACCGACGCACCCGGGTCTGAAACACCGCGTCGACATAGGTCAGAGTCGAGTCCTCGTGCTCGACTACCAATGTGATCTGAGGATCCGTCGACAGTCCGGCCGTCAGTGCGTCAGGGTGCGCGAAGTGGCCGCCGTGAGCGCTCTTCGCAGCTTCGGTTAGCTCCTTCCAGCGGCGCACCAGCGCTCGGCCTGCCCTTAGCTGCTGGTCGGCCTTCTCGGCGAATTCCCTGCTGGGCTTGGTGGCCCCGTTCTCGACCTTGCTCACGTACGAAGCCGTGTATCCAACCTTGGCGGCGAGTGCCTTCTGAGGCACACCGCGGACGTCCCGCCAATGGCGCAGCTCGCCGACGAATGCCTGGACCGACTCGTCGAGATCCTGCTTCGGCTCAGGCGCCACTGACTGCTCCAGGTGTGACCGGAATGAACGAGGACTGATCGCTTTTCAACCTGCCTTCCCACGCAGCGTATCGCCGACGCTACCGGCGTGGAGTTCCCGACCAAATGCCGACAACGCCGCGCGACAGTTCGGCGGGTTCGGCCCTCCCGGCCGCGAGTCACACGACGTTCCGCCTGCTACCGAAACGAAAGGACCCATCCGATGCAGTACACCGAGCTCGGTCGCCCGGAGCTGTGCCATGTCTTCAAGTAGGCCGCTCAACGCCTCCGACCCGGCCGTACAGGCGGCGATGGCGCGCGACCACTACCCGGCTTGGTGGCGCCTGCCGACCCACTGCCAGACTTGCGGCGGCAACTACCCGTGCGAGCCGCCACCGGCCGAAGAACCGATCGATCTGCACACCCGGTGGATCATCGCGTTGCCGATTCTGGGGTTGCTTGCCGTGGGCCTCATTCTGATGATCATGTCAGTTTGGTGAGCACGATGGCGGACGCAATCGCGGGACGCCACCGACCGCGGCCACACCCACCAACGCCGGAAGAGATCGCAGACTCGCAGCGCCGGTACGAACTGCACATGCCGTCGATGATCCCCTCCGACGTACTGCAAGCCCGACCGTGCCTCGGATGCGAGGAAACCTGGCCGTGTCACGAGTACAGAGAAGCGGAACACACGCTGATCACTGGTGGAGTTACTGACCTCTGACCTCGAGGGCCGGTACGCAGAGGTCGGGACCGGCTCTCTGCTCTCGCGGAACGGTGTGTGGAGCGAATCGGACTCGAACCGACGACCCCCTGCTTGCAAAGCAGGTGCTCTACCAACTGAGCTATCGCCCCGCCTCGTGTCACCGGCTGCCCGGTGACACGCAGTTGGCGGAGTACGGCCACCGGCCGCGACTCCGCCGTATCAGTTATCTGCGATCAGTGCACGTCCGGGGCGGTGGTGGCCTCGTGCCACAACGCCCGGTCTTCGTTGGCGTCCTTGACCTTCTTGGCGATCAGGGCGGCGGCGCCCAGGATGCCAATGACGATCAGAAGCTTCTTCAACATTGGGTAGATCCCCCTTTGAGACGCTCTCACCGGACGGATGAGTGGGGCTAGCTGGAATCGAACCAGCGACCTCAGAGTTATCAGCTCTGCGCTCTAACCGACTGAGCTATAGCCCCGTGCGCGCGGAGCAACGTTACCCCATCGCGTACGGCGGCCCCAACTCGGATACGGCGTCCGGCAGATGGGCCGGTTGCCAGTCCCAACCCTACGGTCGGGGACGTTCCAAGGGGGGCGAATCCGACGATCAGTCCTGCTCGGCGAGGGTGACCTGGATGCCTCCGACGAGGTCCGCGCAGACGTTGTAGATGAAGGCGCCGAGGGTGGCCAGCGCGGTGAACAGCACCATGTTGACGATGCCGAGCAGCGCGGCGATCCCGATCACGCCCTTCGCGGTGATCTTGAAGTCGAAGCTGCCTTCGCCGCCGCCGATCAGCGAGCCCAGGGTCTCGTTGACGCTGTCGAAGACACCCATCGCGTCGAGCGCCACGTACAGCACGGTGGTGGCGACGATCATCACGATGAACAACACGATCGACACGGCGAACGAGAACTTCATGACCGACCACGGGTCGATCCGCTTCAGCGCCAGCCGGGCACGGCGCGGACCTCGGGAGGCAGCCGACGAGACGGTGGCGCGGGCAGCGCGTACCGCCTCCGCCACGCTTGCCCGGGGTGGGCCGGCGAGCCCGCCCTGAGGCGCACCCGGCAGGTCCTGGGGCGACATCGGGGGCGGCGGCATACCGGGCGGCCGTACGTAACGCGTCGCGCTCTCCCCAGGTACGGTTGCGCGACCCACCGCGTGAGCCGGCGATGCAGGGCCGACAGGCGCACCTGGGCCGGCGGGGGCCGCCGACTCTGTCCTGGCGTCTGTGCTCATGTTTTAGTCCTGTTCGTCGGGCTCATCTGCGTTCCGGGTTATCGCCACCAGCGTGACTCCGTCGGGCAGGTCCATCAACTTGACCCCCATTGTGTTCCGATCACGGGTACGCCGTACAGGCTTCGCAGGAGTCCGGATCACGCCGCCGTTCGACGTGATAGCGAACAGTTCATCCTCCTGACGTACCGCAAGCGCGCCGACAAGACCACCCCTGCGTGACGTGATCTTCGCCGTCAGTACGCCTTTACCACCGCGACCCTGACGAGGGTACTCGTGGATCGGCGTGCGCTTGGCATACCCACCTTCGGTGGCCACTAACACGTCGACGCCTTCGCGTACGACTTCCATGGCCAGCAGCTCGTCGCCATCGACGAATCGCATGCCGATCACACCGGAGGTGGCGCGGCCCATCGGACGCAGCGCCTCGTCGGTGGCCTGGAACCGGATCGCCTGGGCCCGCTTGCTCACCAGCAGCAGGTCGTCCTCGGGTCCGATCAGCTCGGCGGCGACCAGCTCGTCGTCGTCCTTGAGGTTGACGGCGATGATGCCGCCGGTGCGGTTGGAGTCGAAGTCCTCCAATTTGGTCTTCTTGACCAGGCCCTTCTTGGTGGCGAGCACCAGGTACGGCGCCACCTGGTAGTTGCTGATCTGCATCACCTGCGCGATGTGCTCGTCGGGCTGGAACGCCAGCAGGTTGGCCACGTGCTGGCCTCGGGCGTTGCGGTTCGCCTCGGGCAGCTCGTACGCCTTGGCGCGGTACACCCGGCCCTTGTTCGTGAAGAACAGGATCCAGTCGTGGGTGGACGTGACGAAGAAGTGGGCGACGATGTCGTCCTGCTTCAACGCGGCGCCCTGCACGCCCTTGCCGCCGCGGCGCTGCGACCGGTAGAGGTCGACCTTCGTACGCTTGGCGTACCCGGTACGGGTGATGGTGACCACCACGTCCTCGCGCGCGATCAAGTCTTCCATCGACACTTCGCCGTCGAACGGCACGATCCGGGTACGGCGGTCGTCGCCGTACTTCTCGACGATCTCGGCCAGCTCGTCGATCACGATCTGGCGCTGCCGCTCCGGCCTGGCGAGGATGTCCTTAAGGTCGGCGATCTTCAGCTCGATCTCGGCCAGCTCGTCGATGATCTTCTGGCGCTCGAGCGCGGCCAGCCGGCGCAGCTGCATGTCCAGGATCGCAGTGGCCTGGACCTCGTCGACGTCGAGCAGCCGCATCAGGCCCTGCTTGGACTCCTCGGCAGTGGGTGAGCGCCGGATCAGGGCGATCACCTCGTCGAGCATGTCCAGCGCCTTGACCAGACCACGCAGGATGTGGGCGCGCTCCTCGGCCTTGCGCAGCCGGTAGCGGGTACGCCGGACGATGACCTCGACCTGGTGGTTGACGTAGTACCGGACGAACTGGGCGAGGTTGAGCGTACGAGGCACCCCGTCGACCAGCGCCAACATGTTGGCGCCGAAGGTGTCCTGCAGTTGGGTGTGCTTGTAGACGTTGTTGAGGACGACCTTCGCCACGGCGTCGCGCTTGAGCACGATCACCAGCCGCATGCCGGTGCGTCCCGACGACTCCTCACGGATGTCGGAGATCCCGGCGAGCTTGCCTTCCTTGACCAGCTCGGCGATCCGCTCGGCCAGGTTGTCCGGGTTCACCTGGTACGGCATCTCCGTGACCACCAGCATCTGCCGGCCCTTGGCGTCCTCCTCGACCTCGATCACGGCGCGCATCCGGATCGCGCCGCGGCCGGTGCGGTACGCGTCCTCGATGCCCTGCTTGCCGACGATCAACGCCTTGGTCGGGAAGTCGGGGCCCTTGATGATCCCGAGCAGCGCCTCGAGGGTCTCCGCCTCGTCGGCTTCCGGGTGCTCCAGGCACCATTTCACGCCCTCGGCGACCTCCCGCAGGTTGTGCGGCGGGATCTTGGTGGCCATGCCGACCGCGATCCCCTCCGACCCGTTGACCAGCAGGTTCGGGATCCGCGACGGCAGTACGGTCGGCTCCTGCGACTTGCCGTCGTAGTTCGGCATGAAGTCGACGGTCTCTTCGTCGATGTCGCGGAGCATCTCCATGGCGAGCGGGTCGAGCCGGCACTCGGTGTACCGCATGGCGGCGGCCGGGTCGTTGCCCGGCGAGCCGAAGTTGCCGTGGCCGTCGATCAGCGGGTAGCGCAGCGACCAGGGCTGCGCCATGCGTACCAGGGAGTCGTAGATCGCGGAGTCACCGTGCGGGTGGTAGTTACCCATCACGTCACCGACGACGCGGGAACACTTCACGAAACTGCGGTCCGGACGGTAGCCGCCGTCGTACATGCCGTAGAGGATCTTCCGGTGTACGGGCTTCAACCCGTCCCGTACGTCCGGCAGTGCCCGTCCCACGATCACGCTCATCGCATAGTCGAGGTACGAACGCTGCATCTCTACTTCGATGCCGACCGGCTCGATGCGCTCGCCGCTGCCTGGCGGGACCGTCGTCTCCGTCACGAGTTACCTTTCCGCTCTTCGTACTGCCCCGGGGGACCGAGAGTCCCACCTATGTGGATAAAGCTGTGGACTATGTGGATGCCGTATACACACCGCGTAGCGGCGAGGGCACCCTCTGTCAGATGTCGAGGAATCTGACGTCTTTCGCGTTGCGCTGGATGAACGAACGGCGCGATTCCACGTTCTCACCCATCAGGACGCTGAACAGCTCGTCGGCCGTTGCCGCGTCATCGAGGGTCACCTGCTTCAAGGTGCGGGTCGCCGGGTTCATCGTGGTGTCCCACAACTCGTGGTAGTTCATCTCGCCGAGACCCTTGTTGCGCTGGATGTCGTCCGGCTTGGCGTTGGGCTTCTGCTCCTGCCGGATCCGGATCAACCCGTCGCGCTCCTTGTCGGAGTACGCGTACTGCACGTCGTCGCCCTTGCGGTTCCACTTGATCTTGTACAGCGGCGGCTGCGCCAGGTAGACGTGGCCCATCTCCACCAGTGGCCGCATGAACCGGAACAACAGGGTCAGCAGCAGGGTGTTGATGTGCTGGCCGTCCACGTCGGCGTCGGCCATCAGCACGATCTTGTGGTAGCGCAGCTTCTCGATGTCGAACTCTTCGTGAATGCCGGTGCCGAGCGCGGTGACCAGGGCCTGCACCTCGTTGTTGCGCAGCGCCTTGTCGATCCGGGCCTTCTCCACGTTGAGGATCTTGCCGCGGATCGGCAGGATCGCCTGCACCCGCGGATCCCGGCCCTGCTTCGCCGAGCCGCCGGCGGAGTCGCCCTCCACGATGAACAGTTCGCTTTCGCGCGGGTCGGTGGACTGGCAGTCAGCCAGCTTGCCGGGCATCGAGCCGGACTCCAGCAGCGACTTGCGCCGCGCCAGCTTGCGCGCCTGTGCCGCGGCCTTGCGGGCGTTCGCGGCGGCGAAGGCCTTGGTGATGATGACCTTGCCTTCGGCCGGATTGCGCTCGAGCCAGTCGGCCAGCCACTCGTTGCAGACCGTCTGGACGAAGCTCTTCACCTCCGTGTTGCCGAGCTTGGTCTTCGTCTGGCCCTCGAACTGCGGGTTGGCCAGCTTCACCGAGATGATCGCCGCCAGCCCCTCCCGGATGTCCTCGCCGGTGAGCCGGTCGTCGCCCTTGAGCAGCTTGCGCTCGAGTCCGTACCGGTTGACCGTGCTGGTCAGCGCGGCGCGGAAGCCTTCCTCGTGGGTACCGCCCTCGTGCGTGTTGATCATGTTGGCGAAGGTGTAGACGCTCTCGCCGTACGACTCGTTCCACTGCATGGCGACCTCGACGGCCATGCCCTCCACCTCGGAGCCGAACTCGACCACTGACTTGTGCATCGGGCTCTTGGAGGCGTTGAGGTGGCGTACGAAGTCGGCGATGCCGCCCTTGTAGTGGAAGGTCACCTCGCGGGGCTCGGACCCGCGCTCGCCGTTGCGCTCGTCGCGCAGCACGATCTCCAGGCCGCGGTTGAGGAAGGCCGTCTCCTGCAGCCGGCGGTAGATCGTCTCGAAGTTGTACTCGACCGCCTCGAAGATCTCCGTGTCCGGCCAGAACGTGACGCTGGTGCCGGTCAGCCGGGTCTTCTCCATCTGGTTGAGCGGGCCGGGCTTGGAGTTGGTGTACGTCTGCCGCCACACGTGCCCGGACTGGCGGACCTCCACCTCCAGCCTCGCCGACAATGCGTTCACCACGCTGACGCCCACGCCGTGCAGACCGCCGGAGACCGCGTACGCCTTACCGTCGAACTTGCCGCCGGCGTGCAGCATGGTCAGCGCCACCTCGATGCCGGACTTCTTCAGCTTGGGGTGCTGGTCGACAGGGATGCCACGACCGTTGTCGACCACCTGTACGCCGTCGTCGGCGAGCAGGGTCACCACGATCCGGTCGCAGTAACCGGCGAGCGCCTCGTCGACCGAGTTGTCCACGACCTCCCACACCAGGTGGTGCAGACCGCGTTCACCGGTCGAGCCGATATACATTCCGGGACGTTTGCGTACCGCTTCGAGGCCCTCCAGGACGGTGAGGGATGCCGCGGTGTATTCGTTCTTCTTCTTGGCCGCTGCCACGCTCGGTCACTTCTCCAGTCGGTATACCCGGTCGGTCATTCATGCTCGGCGGCCAGCCGCAACGTGGCGCGAGGCGCCGTTGTCAGTGCTGGCCGCTGCCGCACGTGTCGGGCTCCGGGTGATGGTCGGACCCCCAGCTGTCAATCTTACTGGGCCGGCAGCTCAGAACGGGTGCGCGGCACCCCTGTCACGCCCGTGGCGTGGAGAAAGCCACAGGGGCCGGCCCCCCACACGCGCCCAGGGGCAAATCGCGCGTTCCAGGCCGCTCGTACCGGCCGCGGCGCCGGGTCAACCGGGCGCCGGGTCAACCGTACGTGTCGCCGGGGCCCTTTCCGCGTACCCGCCGAGGTCCGTGACGCCACGACGGAGCCGCAGGTCCGTGGATCCGTAGCCGGGTGACTACGTTGGGTCCCACCTCGCGGGCGATCTTGGTGATGATCTTCTTCGTCAGCAGTCGCAGTTGGGTGGCCCAGGCGGTGGAGACGGCTTCCACGGTCAGTTCGCCGTCCTCGAGCTTCACCGGCCGCGACTTCGCCGCGATCTCGGCGCCGACCACCCTCTCCCACGCCCCGAACACCGCGCCCTCGGCGGCCGGCTGCTGCCAACCCCGGTCCTTGATCAGCTTGGCTAGCAGCGCCCCGAACGGCTGCGGGTCCCGAGAATCCGGGCCCGGCCCGGTGTAGCCGCGCAGCCCCCGGCGCCGCTGCGGCTCCTCACGCCACCTGCCTTTGTCGGAGGTACGCCGAGCCGGCCCCTTCGCCCGTGCGGCATCCAGCATCGCCCGGGCCAGATCGGCTCCGGTCACCTCGTCCGGCGGCGCCTGCGGCTGGTCTTCACCGGCGTTACCTTCGTTGGCGTTGTCCTGGGCGGGCCGGCCGTCGGCGGGCTGGTCAGCGGACATGGCGTACCTCGCCGCCGGCGACGTCGTACCGGGCGCCTTGCAGGGCTTCAGGTACGTCGGCCGCCACCGCACAGGTGACCAGCACCTGACCGGCCCGGCCGACGAGCTCGGCGAGCCGGTTGCGCCGGTCGACGTCGAGCTCGGCGAACACGTCGTCGAGCACCAGCACCGGCTCGGCCGCCTCGGCACGCAGCAGGTCGAAACTGGCCAGTCGCAGCGCGAGGGCGTACGACCAGCATTCGCCGTGGCTGGCGTACCCCTTGGCGGGCAGTTCCCCGAGTTGCAGGGCGAGGTCGTCGCGGTGCGGCCCGACCAGGGTGGAACCGCGGGCGACCTCGTCGCCGCGGGCCTTCGCCAGGGCGGCCAGGATGCGGGCGGCGAGCACCTCCTTGTCGCCGGCGATCTGCTCGCCCTCCTCGGCCAGCCCGCACCGGTACGCCATCCGCGCCGCGCCCCTGCCCTGGCTCACCGCGTCGTAGGCCTTGTCCGCGTACGGCGCCAGCACCTCGACCAGCTCCAGCCGTCCGGCGAGCAACTCCGAGCCGTGCTGGGCCAGGTGGGCGTCCCACACGTCGAGGGTGCGCAGATCCGTCGACCCGCCGCCGGTCTTCCGCGCCAGGTACGCCGTGCGCAGCAACGCGTTGCGCTGCTTGATCACCCGCTCGTAGTCGGCCCGTACGCCGGCGTACCGGGGAAAGCGGGCGACCAGCAGATCGTCGAGGAACCGGCGGCGTTCGGCGGGCTCACCTCGTACCAGGGAAAGGTCTTCGGGGGCGAAAGCGACCAGTTTCAGGGCGCCCAGGATCTCCCGGGGGCGGCTCACCGGCAACTTGTTCAACCGGGCCCGGTTCGTCTTGCCCGGCACGATCTCGAGTTCGACGGTGAGCTCGCGTCCACTGTGGACGACCATTGCCCGGATCACGGCACGTGGCGCGCCGGCGCGCACCAGCGGGGCGTCGGTGGCGACCCGGTGACTGGACAGGCTGGCGAGGTAGCCGAGCGCCTCGACGAGGTTGGTCTTGCCCTGCCCGTTGGGGCCGACGAGCACGCTCGGGCCGGCTGCGAAATCCACCGCCACCGTGGGGTAGCTGCGGAAATCGGTCAGCTCGAGCCGTCGTACGTGCACGTGCTCAGGCTACTTGGACTTCGTCGCGTGGCCGCCGAACTGGTTGCGCAGCGCGGCCACCGCCTTCATCGCGGGCGAGTCGTCCTGCTGGGAGGCGTACCGGGCGAACAGGGAGGCGGCGATCACGTTCATCGGGACCTTCAGCCGGATCGCCTCTTCGACGGTCCAGCGGCCCTCGCCGGACTCGGCGGCGTACCCGGCGATCCTGGCGAGCTCGGGGTCTTCTTCGAGGGCGGCGTCGAGCAGATCGAGCAGCCAGGAGCGGATCACGGTGCCTTCCCGCCACGACTTGATCACGCCGGGCACGTTGGTGACGTGCTCCGAGGCTTCGAGCAGCTCATAGCCTTCCGCGTACGCGTGCATCAGGCCGTACTCGATGCCGTTGTGCACCATCTTCGCGTAGTGCCCGGCGCCCACCCCGCCGGCGTGTACGAAACCGAACTCGCCCTCCGGCTTGAGCGACTCGAAGATCGGCATCAGCCGCGCAATGTCTTCGTCGCCGCCGCCGACCATCAGGGCGTAGCCGTTCTGCAGGCCCCATACGCCGCCGGATACGCCGGCGTCGACGTACCCGACGCCCTTGGTTTTGAGGTGTGCGGCGTTGTCGAGGTCGTCGGTGAACCGGGAGTTGCCACCGTCGATCACGATGTCGCCCTCGCCGAGCAGCTCGCCGAGATCCCGGATCGTCTGCCGGGTCGGGTCGCCCGCGGGCACCATCACCCACACCGCCCGTGGCGCGGCGAGCTTGGCGGCCAGGTCGGCCAGGTCGGCGGTGTCCGACAGCTTCGGGTCGCGGTCATACCCGATCACGTCGTGGCCGGCGCGGCGCAGCCGTTCGCGCATGTTGCCGCCCATCCGGCCCAGGCCGATGATCCCCAGCTGCATGCCGCTCCTCCCCGCCCCGCCGCTATCCGCCGACCCGTACCGGCATCAGCACATGACGGTATCCGGCGTCGTTCTCACCGTCCTCGGCGGCGCCCGCCATCACGGCCGGCTTCTTCGGGTCGTTGAACGACAGCACCGCCACCGGGTGCTCCAGTACCCCGAGCGCGTCGAGCAGGAACGCGGGATTGAACGCGATCGTCATCGGGTCGCCGGCGTACTGGCACTCCATCGCCTCGCTGGCGCGGGCGTCGTCGTTGCCGCCTGCCTCCACGATCAGGCCCTCGTCGGAGAAGCTGAGCCGTACCGGGGTGTTGCGTTCGGCGACCAGGGCCACGCGCTTGACCACCTCGGTGAGCCCGGCGACCGGCATCTTCGCCTCGGCGGCGTAGCTGTCCGGCAGCAGCGACTTGACCTTGGGGAAGTCGTCGTTGAGCAGTCGACTGGTGGTACGCCGGCCACTGCCCGCGAAGCCGATCAGCCCTTCACCGAGGCCACCCTCCGCCAGTGCCACGGTCACGTCGCCACCGAGCGCGCCGAGCGTCCGTGCGGTCTCGGCGAGAGTACGGGCGGGCACCAGCGCCGCCGTACTGATCGCGGAGTTGTCCGGCCGCCACGGCAGTTCCTTGATCGCCAACCGGTACCGGTCGGTCGCGACCATGGTCATCGTGGCGGGTTCCAGCTCCACCCGTACGCCGGTCAGCATCGGCAGGGTGTCGTCGCGGCCGGCGGCGATCGCGACCTGGGCGACCGCCGAGGCGAACGCCGAGGACTCCACGGTGCCGATCCCCGAGGGCATCTCGGGCAGCGTCGGATAGTCCTCCACCGGCAGGGTCGGCAGCGTGAACCGGGCGCTGCCACAGGTGATCTCCACCCGGGAGCCGTCGGTGGCCACGTCGACCGGCTTGTCAGGCAATGCCCGGGTGATCTCGGCGAGCAGTCGCCCGGAGACCAGGATCATGCCGTCCGCGTCGGCCTGGATGTCGACGCCGACCTGACTGGACACCTCGTAGTCGAACCCCGACACCTCCAGCCGGCCCTCGCCGACCGAGAGCAGTACGCCGGCGAGCACCGGTACCGGCGGGCGGTTGGGAAGGCTCTTCGCGGTCCACGCCACGGCGTCGGCCAGGGCGTCCCGCTCGACCCGGAACTTCATCGATGCCTCCTGGGCAGCGTTGCTGTCTGTTGGCTCTGGGCGGCTGGTGGGAATCGGGGGACGGCACCCGGGCACCGGTTATCCCGACTCCTACGTTGGTTTGGCTTTCCTTTAAGAGATAAGAACCGTCGTAGTCATAGGGGCTGTGGGTGATGTGGACAACCTACGTTGTCGCAGGTCGTTTCGGGTTCGGCCCTGTGGAACTGATGTGTACGCATCGACCCAGACCTGTGGGCGTGCGGGGGATATCCCCGGCGGCCGCCGTACCGCCATGTTTATCCACCCCGCTGTCCACCGGTTGTCCACGCCGTCGTCCACCGGCTTGTCCACCGAGTTGTCCACGGCCTTATCCACAGTCTGTGTACACAGGCTGTGGACGAAGCAGGTGGTACGGGGTGGTCGGCGGCGATTGACGGGGCTCATCCGAACGCCTGCTGCTTGATCCGGTTGGTCAGCTCGGCGATCTGGTTGTACAGACTTCGGCGCTCCGCCATCTGCTGCCTGATCTTGCGATCGGCGTGCATCACGGTCGTGTGGTCGCGTCCGCCGAACGACTGGCCGATGCGTGGCAGGGACAGATCCGTCAGCTCCCGGCACAGGTACATCGCCACCTGCCGGGCGTTGACCAGCACCCGGGACCGCGAGCTGGCCCGCAGGTCCTCGACGCTCAGACCGAAGTACTCGGCGGTGACGCTCATGATCTGGTCCGCGGTCACCTCGGGGCCGCCGCCGTCGGGGATGAAGTCCCGCAGCACCTCTTCGGCCAGGGCGAGATCGACCTCGGAGCGGGTGAGGCTGGCGAACGCGGTGACCCGGATCAACGCGCCCTCGAGCTCCCGGATCGAGTCGGCGATCCGGCTGGCGATGAACTCCAGCACCTCGGGCGGCGCGTGCAGCCGCTCCTGGGCCGCCTTCTTCTGCAGGATCGCGATCCGGGTTTCCAGATCGGGTGGCTGGATGTCGGCCAACAGCCCCCACTCGAACCTGGTACGCAGCCGATCCTCCAATGTGGACAGCTGCTTCGGCGAGCGGTCGGACGTGATCACGATCTGCTTGTTGGAGTTGTGCAGCGTATTGAAGGTGTGGAAGAACTCTTCCTGGGTACGTTCCCGGTTCTCCAGGAACTGGATGTCGTCGATCAGCAGGATGTCGACATCCCGATAGCGACGCTGGAACGCCTGGGTCTTGTCGTCGCGCAGCGAGTTGATGAAGTCGTTGGTGAACTCCTCGGTCGACACGTACCGCACCGACCGGGCGTTGCCGAGGCTCTGCGCGTAGTGCCCGATGGCGTGCACCAGGTGGGTCTTGCCGAGCCCGGAGTCCCCGTAGATGAACAGCGGGTTGTACGCCTTCGCCGGCGATTCGGACACCGCCACCGCGGCGGCGTGCGCGAACCGGTTGCTGGAACCGATGACGAACGTCTCGAAGGTGTACTTCGGATTCAACCGGCTCAGGCCGTCGGTGTTCCTTGCCCGGTCGGCGTACTTGCTGCGGTCGGCGAAGTCCACGATCTCGGCCAGGCCGCCGGGGCGTCCGGAGGTGGTGCCGCGACTGTCGAGGTTGTGGTGGTCGGGCTCCCGGTCACGGCGCTCGCCGGCGCCCGGCGGCTCGCCCGGAATGGCGGCATCGGCGGGTACCGGCGTACCGAGGTCTTCGGATGCGGCCGCCGGTGCGGCGAGATGGATCCGGGGCTCGGCGGCGGCCCGGTCGGCGTCCTCGACCAGTCGTACGGTCACCGCGACCTGGATCGGGCGGCCCAGCCGGCGGGACAGCGCGTCGGTGATCGCCGGACGCAGCCGGGACTCGATGGCTTCCTTGGTGAAGGGGTTCGGAGCGGCGATCAACGCGGTGTCTTCGACCAGAGCCAGCGGGCGGGTCAACCGCAGCCACGCGCGCTGCTGCGGCGAGAGCGTGTCGTCCGTGAGCTCCTCGGTCGCCGCTGCCCAGACAGCTCCGAGATCGACTGCCTCATCGGTCACCGTCGCGCACCCCCTCGAATCCCCGCCCCAGGCCCGCCCCATAGGCCGCAGCGCACTGTCCACAGGCTGTCCACAGCTTGTGTATGTTGTGCCCCCGATGTGCGTCAGCACACTTTCTGACACCTCAGGTTCATTGCGTCGTTGCTAGCCGCGCGCAGTGCCCGAATTCTCCGGGATCCCTCAGGGGGTTGCCGTCTCATCGGCCTCGAGACGGCCAATCGGACGAGCAGTTGAACCGGTGAGAAAACTAGCAACCGCGGACGCTAACAGCGTCATGCACCGGGAACAAGCGCGGTCCCGAGGCATCAGGACAGCTTAGGCGGTCCGGACGGCGGCGTGTCGTCAGTTCGGTCTTTGACCATGACCTGTGACCGGCGTACCCTCGGTCGGCTGTATCTGCACGCCCTTGTTAGGCTTGCGGGCAGTTAGTCTTGCAGAGCAAGTTGCGCACGCCGGGCCGGTCCCGCGGGTCGAGGGCAGCGCACTTGTCCCGAGCATTCACCCGCAGTACCGAGCTTTGGAGACCGTGACGTGAGCAAGCGCACCTACCAGCCGAACAACCGCCGCCGGGCGAAGACGCACGGCTTCCGGCTGCGGATGCGTACGCGTGCCGGCCGGGCCATCATCGCCTCGCGGCGCCGCAAGGGCCGCACCCGCCTCGCGGTCTGACGCCGGACAGTCGTTCCATGCTTCCCGCAGCCGCGCGGCTGCGGCGCCGCGCAGAATTCGTCGCCACCGTCCGCGGAGGCCGGCGGCGCGGTAATGGTGCGGTTGTCGTACACGTGAACGAGGTCGAATGCACGACCGAAGCCGACGCGCAGCCGCGCGTCGGCTTCGTGGTTTCCCGTACGGTCGGCGGCGCCGTGGTCCGCAACCGGGTACGCCGCCGGCTGCAACACCTGGCACGTGAGCGGCTCGACCGGCTCCCCCCCGGTGCCCGGATCGTCGTACGTGCGCTGCCCCGCGCGGCGGACCGCAGTTACACCGAACTGGCGAACGACTTCGAAGGCGCGTTGAGTGGTGCGCTGAGTGCGCGCCGGCGCGGCGGGAAGGGTAGCCGCGGCAGGCCGGCCGACGCCCCTGCATCACCCCCCGTCACGGAGGTCGCGAGCGAGCGCGCCGAGGTGCGACGGCCGCGTTCGATATTGGCCGGCGCACTGGCGGCTCCGGTTGTCGCGTACCGTCGATGGGTAAGCCCGGCATTGCCGGCACGCTGTCGGTTCTATCCGTCGTGTAGTGCGTACGCGCTGGAGGCCCTTGAGACCCATGGGGCGCTACGCGGACTGTGGCTCACGATCTGGCGGCTGCTGCGTTGCCATCCGTTCCACCCCGGCGGGTACGACCCGGTGCCGCCGGCGCCGCATCGCCGGCACCACGCCACAGTCACAGGAGCATCGACGTGAATTGGCTCAGTCTGGACCCGGTCTACTTCGGGATCTCGTGGATCCTGTTGCGCTGGCACGAGCTGTGGGATCTCCTGCTGCCCGACGCGAGAGTGCTCGGCACCAACTTCGACTGGATCCTGGCGATCGTCTTCCTGGTGCTGACGGTACGGGTGATCCTGTTCCCGCTGTTCGTCAAGCAGATCAAGTCGCAGCGGGCCATGCAGGCGGTGCAGCCCAAGGTCAAGGAGTTGCAGGAGAAGCACAAGGGCGACCGGGAGACGTTGCAGCGGGAGCTGATGGAGCTCTACCGCCGGGAGAACGCCAACCCGCTGATGGGCTGCCTGCCGCTGGTGCTGCAGTTGCCGGTGTTCCTCGGCCTGTTCCACACGCTGCGGCGACTGGACCCGCGTACCCACACCTCGGGCGCGTCCAAGACGCTCTACGGCTGGACGGTGGAACAGTTCGACAGCGCCAGCGACGCCCGGCTGTTCGGAGCTCCGCTGTCGTCGAAGTTCCGCTCCACCTCCGGCGAGCTGGCCGCCCTGCACGCCGACGGCACGACGGTGATGATCGTCGCCGCAATACTGGTCGCGGTCATGATCATCACGACGTTCCTGACGTCTCGGCAGATGATCCTCAAGACCGGGTGGTCGGAGGACCCGAACCAGAAGATGATCCAGCGCGTGATGCTGTACGGCATCCCGTTCTCACTGTTGATCTCCGGCGCTCTGTTCCCGATCGGCGTGGTGATCTACTGGGTGACCACCAACCTGTTCTCGCTCGGCCAGCAACACTGGGTGCTGCACAAGTACCCGCCGCCGAACGCGAAGGCCGCCGCCGTGGCGGCCGGCAAGAACGGCAGCGCCAGCAAGGGCTCCGGCGGGAAGCCGCAGGCCGGTAAGGACGGCAAGAACGGCGAGCCGGCGCAGATCGACGGCAAGGCTCTCGCACCCCGGCCCGGCGTCAAGCCGGTGAACCCGAAGAAGAGCAACCGCAAGCGGAAGGCACGCCGCTAACCTCATCGGCGAGGGCGGAGCCTTGGACACTGCACACTGAAGCGCTGACCCGTTCGGCGCGTAAGACCTGGAGTTTGCACCGTGACCGATACGAGTTTCTCGAGCACAGACACCGTCGACGACAAGCAGAGCGGTGAGGTACCAGAAAAGCCGGCCGCTGATGAGCCGGCCCCAGACCAGCCGGATAACGACGAGCCGGACACCGACCTGCTGGTACGCGAAGGCGACATCGCCGCGGACTACCTCGAGGGCCTGCTCGACATCCTCGACTTCGACGGCGACATCGACATGGACGTACGAAACGGCCGTGCCATGGTGGCGGTCTCCGGTTCGCTGCAGGACCTGGTCGGTCCCCGGGGCGCCACCCTGGAGGCGTTGCAGGACCTGACCCGGCTGGCGGTCTACCGGTCGACCCAGGTGCCCAGCCGGTTGATGCTCGACGTCAGCGGCTACCGCGAGGCACGCCGCAAGGAGTTGACCGCGCTGGCGAAGAACGCCGCCGAGCAGGTCCGCAGCTACGGCGAGCCGGTACGCATGGCCACGATGACCGCGTTCGAGCGCAAGTGCGTGCACGACGTGATCAACGCGATGGACGGCGTGGAGAGCGAGTCCGAAGGCGAAGAGCCGGATCGCCGCGTCGTGGTCCACCCGGCCGAGGACTGAGCGGCGAACCGGGGCGCGGACAGACCCCGGAACAACGGCTACACAGTGGCCCGGCGAGGTTCAGCCGAACCTCTCCGGGCCGGTTCCATTTCAGGAGACTTTGTGAGTACGTCAGCGCCACTGCCCGACGATCTCCGTGCGGCCGCCGAACACTACTTCGGCGACCGGCTCGACCTGGCCGCCCGCTATGCGGAACTGCTCGCCACCGACGGGGTGGTACGCGGCCTGATCGGCCCCCGCGAGGTGCCCCGGATCTGGGACCGGCATCTGCTCAACAGTGTGGCGATGGTGGAGTTGATCGGGTCGGACGCGACGGTCGCCGACGTCGGATCGGGTGCCGGGCTGCCGGGCATTCCGTTGGCGATCGCCATGCCCGACCTCGACGTGCAGTTGGTGGAGCCGCAGTTGCGACGTACCACCTTCTTGGCGGAAGTGGTCGAGGCGCTGAAACTGGATCGGGTGACGGTGGTGCGGGCACGGGCCGAGGAGGCGCCCCGGCGGATGCCGCAGGTAGACGCGGTGGTGGCACGGGCCGTGGCGCCGTTGGGCCGGCTCGCGGAATGGTGCCTGCCGTTGGCCAAGGTGGGTGGCCGGCTGCTGGCGTTGAAGGGCGCCTCGGCCGCCGAAGAGGTAGCGGCCCAACGCGCCGCGGTACGCCGTGCCGGCGGGGGCGAGCCGGTGGTGCTGACGTGCGGCAACGTGCTGGGGCAGCCGGCCACGGTGGTGTCGGTCGTACGGGAACGGGCGGTCGCTTCGAGGTCCGCTGTAGGGCGGGGGCCGAAGCGGACCTGGGCAGGCAGGTCCGACCGCCAGCGCTAGCACGGGGTCTGCAGGGCGGGTGTCGACGCCCGTCTCGCGCGCGCAGTCACGGTGCCCCGCTTGCCAGCGGCTCGACGGCCCGAGCCGGACAGGGAAATCGTGGAATGTGGTGTGGCGGTCCACCTTGATCCCGCGGATTCGGACGAGTGTGGTCTCGAGCAGAGACTCGCCGGGGCAGTTCGGCGTTGTCTGATCAGGGGCGGACAGGTGGAGGAGCGATGGCGGGATCTCAGCTGCCTCGGCAGCGGAGCGAGGAGCAGCCGGAGCCGATCGAGGATCGGGACTCCGAACGGGCGACCTCATCCCACGGCCGGGTGTTGCGCCGGCGGAGCGGACGGCAGCAGCGGCGCCTGTGGCCCGCTGCGACAGAGGGCCGGGAAATTTTCGAACCACAGGAAGACGACGTCACCGCAGGTCAGGACGTCGCCGAGAACCAGGGTCGCGGCGGTGTCGGAAAGGGCACGCCGACCGGCCGTGACGTCCCCCGTGAGGCCGCCGTACGCTTGCCGGGCGCGGTTGCCGATGAGTGGGGTGAGGGCGAGAGCATGCAGGAAGACGGCATGCGCGAGGAGCGCGTTTCACGTGAAACAGCGAGCGACGAACGAGACGCCCCGAAGCCCCGATCGGCGGAGCCGGGGCGCTCGGAGTCGGCGGATCTGGACGTGGCAGGGGATGCCGTTCCGACTCATGCGGCCAGTGGCTGGGAGGCAGCGCAGCCGGCGATCGGCCGGGCATCCGTGGCGGGTGCCTACCGGCAAGAGGGGGGCTATGGGGTGTACGACGAGACTTACACGGAAGTGGTTTCACGTGAAACCGAGCCGGTAGACGAGGAGCCGCCGCTCGCGGTGGAAGCCCGCCGGGCGATGCAGATCCTCAATCCGCATGGCGAGGCAACTCTCCCCCGACCGCCAAAGCGACGGGTGGTCTGCATCGCCAACCAGAAGGGCGGCGTCGGCAAGACCACCACGGCGGTGAACCTCGCGGTATCGCTGGCGCTGCACGGCAGCCGGGTGCTGGTCATCGACCTGGACCCCCAGGGCAACGCGTCGACCGGCCTCGGTGTCGAGCACCGCGCCGGCACCCCCAGCGTGTACGAGTGCCTGCTCGGCGAAATCAACCTGGCCGAGGCGGCACAACCCGTCGGAGGTATCCCGGACCTCGCTTGCGCCCCGGCCACGATCGACCTCGCGGGAGCAGAGGTCGAGCTGGTGTCGATGGTGGCGCGGGAGTCCCGGTTGAGCCGGGCCATCGAGGCGTACGACACCGAGTTGGACTACGTGTTCATCGACTGCCCGCCGTCGCTCGGGCTGCTGACGGTGAACGCCCTGGTCGCCGCCGAGGAGGTGTTGATCCCGATCCAGTGCGAGTACTACGCCCTCGAAGGGTTGGGTCAGCTGCTCCAGAACATCGAGCTGGTACGTGCACACCTCAATCCCGAACTGCGGGTGTCCACGATCCTGCTCACCATGTACGACCGGCGTACCAAGCTGGCGGACGATGTGGAGCAGGACGTACGGGGCCGGTTCGGGGACACCGTGCTCGAGACCGTCATCCCCCGCAACGTACGGGTCTCCGAAGCCCCCTCGTACGGAGAATCCGTGATCACGTACGACCCCGGATCGCGGGGTGCCATCAGCTACTTCGGCGCGGCCCGGGAGATCGCCGACCGGGGAGCCAAGGCAGGTGACCACTGATGAAGAACCGACGCGGCGGCCTGGGTCGCGGGCTCGGAGCCCTGATCCCCAGCGGTGCGCCCGACAAGCCCGGTGGCGCGGTGATCGCCACGGTTCCCACGGATCCGGCGCAGGAGTATTCGGACGGACCCGGCCACGAGTCGGGCGGGCCTGACCAGGGCTCGGGTAGCCGGGACGGCCATGCCCGACCGGCCATCGACCCCCACATCGACCTGGCGCCCGTACCGGGTGCCCGGTTCCGTGAGGTGGCGGTACGCGACATCAGCCCGAACCCCCGCCAGCCCCGGCAGGTGTTCGAAGAGGAGTCCTTCGAAGAGCTGAAGTCCTCGATCCAGCAGGTCGGCCTGTTGCAGCCGATCGTGGTACGCGAACTCACCCACGGCCGGTACGAGCTGGTGATGGGCGAGCGCCGCTGGCGGGCGGCGATGGCGCTCGGCATGGAGATGATCCCCGCGATCATCCGGGACACCCGCGACGACGAGATGCTCCGCGACGCGTTGCTCGAGAACATCCACCGGGCGCAGCTCAACCCGCTGGAGGAAGCGGCGGCGTACCAGCAACTGCTGGCGGAGTTCGGCGCCACCCACGAAGAACTCGCCCAGCGGATCGGACGCAGCCGGCCCCAGATCTCGAACACCATCCGACTGCTGAATCTGCCGGCCGCCGTACAGCGGCGGGTGGCCGCGGGGGTGCTGTCCGCGGGTCACGCCCGGGCGCTGCTCGGGCTCACCGACCCGGAACGGCAGGACGACCTGGCCAAGCGGATCGTCGCCGAAGGCCTGTCGGTACGGGCCACCGAAGAGATCGTCGCGCTCGGCGACCCGGAGAAGCCGCAACCGCACAAACCGGTACGCCGATCCAAGCCCCGCTCCCCCGGTGTCGCCGAACTGGCGGATCGGCTCTCCGACCGCTTCGACACCCGGGTCAAGGTCGATCTGGGCAAGCGCAAAGGCCGCATCGTGGTGGAATTCGCCACGGTTGACGACCTCCAGCGCATCGTCGACCTGATGGGTCTCGACGGTGCGTCCAATGTGGACACGTAACGATTTGGTCCGACCGCAACGGGTGACCCTTCGCCCGTACCCAGACAACCCTCAATACCGATAAGGTGCCGGCCATGGCGCAACATCGACCCACTAACTCGGCACTCCCCGATTTCGTGGGGTGGCCGACCTTCCCCTTCGAGGGAAATCTCCGGGTTCGCAAGCTGGACCCGCCGGCGGCCGAGGAACCACCCCGGCAGGGTGAGCGCGGTGAGAGCTGCGCGAAATGCCAGGCGCCGGACGCCGACTACATCTGGGTCGACGAGCGGTGGCGGGTACGCGCACTCGGCAAACCCAGTGGACTGCCGGCGGTCGTCGTACTGGAGACCCGGCACCACTACGACATGGGCGACCTGTCGAACCTGCTCGCCGCCGAGCTGGGTGTGCTGACCGTACGGCTGGAGCGGGCGATCCGTTCCATCAGCGGCGTGGCGCGGGTGCACGTGAACCGGTGGGGCGACGGGTCGGAGCACCTGCATGTGTTCTTCCTGGCGCGTCCGACGGGGATGCTGCAGCTGCGCGGCACCTTCCTGTCGATGTGGGACGACATCCTGCCGCCGATCGCCGAGGAGCAGTGGCGGGAGAACCTCGCGTTCATCGCGGCATGGCTCGCCGAGTACGGCGGCCGCGCGGTGGCCGTACCGCCACCGATGCACTGGGACGAACTCGAGGACGAGGAACCGGCCGACGCTGAAACCGCACTCGCAGCCGGCAGCGTTCCGGCGCACGCCACACCCCCGAACGGCGCGGACCGCGGCGGCGACGGATCCGGCGTCGGGCGACCCAACGGAGCCGACCAGCCGGAACTCGTGGACGCGGGCTTCGAGGACGGCACTGGGTCGGCTCAGGAGGCGCATCGACGTCCGCCTAAGGCTCGGGAAGCACCGGACGTCGCGAGGCCTTCAGCAGCCCGCTGAGCGCGCTACAGCGCCCAACGGTTCAGGGGTTGGCGCGGCGTACGGCCTGGTCGACCAGGCGCGCCAGTACGTCACCGAATTCCAGCCCTGCGGCCTCGACCGCGACCGGCAGTAACGAGGTCTCCGTCATGCCCGGAGCCACGTTCACTTCGAGCACCTCGACCGCACCGGCGCCGGAGGCGGAGTCGACGATCAGGTCCACTCGGGAGAGGTCCCGCAGTCCGAGCGCGGTGTGGGCGGCCACGGCCACCCGCGCGACCTCCGCTGCCAACTCGTCCGACAGCCGGGCGGGTGCGTGGAACGTGGTCAGCCCGGCGGTGTAGCGGGCGGTGTAGTCGTACACGCCGCTGTGGGGTTCGATCTCGACCGCCGGCAACGCCTGCGGGCCGTCTCCGAAGTCGACCACGCTGACCGCCAACTCGGCGCCGGTGACGTACCGCTCGATCAGGGCCGTGGAGTCGTACGCGAAGCAGCCGACCATCGCTGCGGGCAGCTCGCCTGCGGACTTCACCGGGTGGGCGCCGAGCCCCGAACCGCCCTGCGCCGGCTTCACCATCAGCGGCAGCCCGAGTCGGGCGGCGATCCGGTCCAGCAGGGCGGTGGCGCCCAGCTCGGAGAACGTGTCGTGCGGCAACGCGGTCCAGTCCGGGGTCGACAGGCCGGCTTCGGACAACACGGTCTTGGCGCTCGGCTTGTCCCAGGCGACTCGGGCGGCGTGGGCTTCGGTGCCGACGTACGGGACGCCGACCAGGTCGAGGACGCCGCGCAGCGAACCATCCTCACCGGACGCACCGTGCAGCGCGATCACCACGGCGTCCGGCGGGTCGGCGGCCAGCGTCGGCAGCAGGGTGGCATCGGCGTCACGCAACTCCGCGTCGACACCGGCCTGGCGTAACGCGGTGAGCACGCGCCGGCCGGAGCGCAGCGAGACCTCCCGCTCGTAGGACAACCCGCCCGCGAGCACCATCACCCGGTGCGTGTCGGCCCCGCTCATGCCAGCCCCTGGGGCGGGCTGTCCGCCGCGGTCGTCGGGTGGTCGTCGGTCGGCGCCGCGCCGAAGGTGGCGCGCAGGTCGAGCTCCTCCTCCATCACGGAGGCGAGCCGGCGTACGCCTTCGCGGATCCGTTCCGGCGGCGGGAAACAGTACGACAGTCGCAGGTGCTGCCGCCCCGTCCCGTCGGCGTAGAAGCCGGTGCCCGGCACGTACGCGACGCGGTTGTGGATCGCCCGGGGCAGCATCGCCTTCGAGTCCAGGCCGGCCGGCAGGGTCAGCCACACGTAGAAGCCGCCGCCCGGCCGGGTCCACGACGCTCCGGATGGCATGAAATCGTCGAGCGCACCGAGTACGGCGTCGCGGCGCTCGGCGTACAGGTTCCGGAAGGTCTTCAGCTGTTCGCGCCAGGGCATGGTCTGGAAGTACGTGGTCACGGCGGACTGCGACAGCATGCTCGGGCACAGGATCTGCGCTTCGGAGGCGATCACCAGCTTCTCGCGTACCGCGTGTGGGGCGAGGGCCCAGCCGGTGCGTACCCCGGAAGAAAAGGTCTTGGAGAACGTGCCGAGGTAGATCACCCCGTCGCGGACCCGGGACCGCAGCGCGGGCAGCGGGTCGGCGTCGAAGCCGAGCAGCCCGTACGGGTTGTCCTCCAGCACCAGGGTGTCGGCGCGCTGGCAGATCTCCAGGATCCGCTCCCGCCGCTCCTCGGGCAGCGTGACGCCGCCCGGGTTGTGATAGTTGGGCACGGTATAGAGGAACTTCGCGCGCCGACCCTCAGCCGCGACTCGCGCCAGCGCCTCCTCCAGCGCCTCGGGAATCAACCCAAGATCATCCATTGGTACGTGGACCACGTCGGCCTGCGCCGCCTGGAACACGCCCAGCGCCCCGACGTACGAGGGACCCTCTGCCAGCACCACGTCGCCCGGATCGAGGAACACCCGGGCGACCAGGTCGAGCGCCTGCTGCGCGCCGACGGTGACCACGACGTCGTCCGGGTTGGCGCCGCAGGAGGCGTCGACGCCCTCGAGCGACATCACGTCGCAGATCACCTCACGCAGCGCCAGGTCGCCCTGCCCGATGCAGTACTGCAGGCTGCTCGCGCCGTGCCGGGCGACCAGCTCGCCCAGCATCTCCCCGACCGCGTCCAGCGGGAGCGCCGAGACGTACGGGGAGCCGCCGGCGAGCGAGACCACCTCGGGCCGGCTCGCGACGGAGAACAACGCTCGGATCTCGGAGGCGGTCATGCCGCGCGCGCGTTGCGCGTACCGGTCGGTGTAGTCGTCGAGGGTGGTGCCGCTCACGGCGCTCTCCGAAAATCGGGCACAAGGGATCCGCCGAGTTTACCGGGCGGGTGCGGGGCCGTGACCAGGAGTTTTGCCGAACCGTCGCGATTGTCACTGTCCGGGCGTACGATCTGCTTCGTGTTCTGGGGTCGGCCCTCTCCCGATCACGCGGTGATGCCCTGATGTCACGGCGTTTGGTGAATCTCACCCTGGACACCCTTGAAGACATTCCCGGCCGCTGTCGTCGCTGCGTGTTCTGGGAGCTTGATCCGGTCGCCGCCGAGCGGGCGAAGGAAGCCGGGGACCCCGAGTTGGAGAAGGAAGCCTGGGTCTCCCAGACGCTTCTCGAGTGGGGTTCCTGCGGCAAGTTGATCTACGTCGACGGGATGCCCGCCGGGTACGTCATGTTCGCTCCGCCGGTCTACGTACCCCGGGGCGGCGCGTTCCCCACCAGCCCGATCTCGGCGGACGCCGTACTGCTGATGAACGCGTACGTGGTGCCCGACTTCGAGGGCGGCGGCCTCGGCCGGATGCTGGTGCAGGGCGTGGCGCGCGACCTGACGAAGCGCGGCATCAAGGCGATCGAGGCGTTCGGCGACGCGAAGGGCGACAGCGCCGGATGCGTCGCGCCGGCGGACTTCTTCCTGTCGGTGGGGTTCAAGACGGTCCGGCCCCACCCGCGGTTCCCCCGGCTGCGGCTGGAGCTGCGTACCGCACTGTCGTGGAAGTCCGATGTGGAGTACGCCCTCGAGAAGCTGCTCGGCTCGATGAACCCGGAGGCGTTGCTGCGCCCCGCGGTGCGGCCGTTGACCCGGCGCAGCGATCCGTTCGTACCGCAGTCGCTCTAGTCGGGGCGCCGGCCGTAACGGCGTTGGGATTCGTTCTGATGCGCGAGTCGTCGCATCGCCATGAGCACCTCGTCTCCCAGTACGGTGCCGATCACCATGCCTTCGACCAGGTCCTCGGGATGGTTGCGGTCGGCGATGGAGTCCAGATCGACTGTAGCGATGCGTTCCACCGCGTCCGCGTACGCGTCGAGCATCTCGTCGGGGACCTGGTAGTTGAGCCGATCGACCGCGGCCAGTACGGAGACCAGCCGTTGCCCGGCGGCCCCCCGTCCACTGGAGTGCCACTTCCGGCGGGCGATCAACTCGTCGACCCGCCGCCTCGCGGCGGCCCGGCTGTGGTCTGTGGTGTCGTCTTCCGACGGGCGGGTGACGCTTGCCTGCACCACGCCCAACCGGTCGTGGAGCGGCCGATCGGTGTCGATCGCGTCGAGCACGGCTCCCACCGCGGCGATCGACACGCCTCCGACGGTGACCAGAGTCCGGATCAGCCGAAGTCTCCGTACGTGTTCTTCGCCGTACTGGGCCTGGTTGGGGCCGGTGGCCTCGCCCGCCGGGAGTAGACCCTCGCGCAGGTAGTACTTGATCGTCGGCACCGGTACGCCGGTCTGCCGACTCAACTCCGCGATCCGCATGCCCCTCCCGTAACCGTCTTGCATCCACTGGCAACTATGGATAGTGTAGCTATCCGTAACGGATAGTCGCGCTATCTAAATGGGGGTGTGGGATGGCTTCGTTCACCGGGATCCTTCGACGTTCGGTCGGCTGGCACCGGCCACTCATGATCTACTCCGCCGCGATGGTCGTCGTGGCCGTGGTCGCGGCGATCGGCCTGCTGGTCGACGATCGGGTCCTGGTCGGCGCGCCGATCTGGCTCAAGCCGTTCAAGTTCGCGGTCTCCTTCGTGGCGTACGGGGTGACCTGGGCGTGGCTGATGTCGCTGCGGCCCAAGGCGTCCCGCGTGCTGTGGTGGGTCGGCACCGTGCTGGTGGGGGCCGCGGCCATCGAGATGATGATCATCGTGGGGCAGGTGGTCCGCGGCCAACGCAGCCACTTCAACGTCGCCACACCGTTCGACGCCGCGCTCTTCTCGATCATGGGCGCGACGATCGTGGTGTTGTGGCTCGGCACGCTGGCCGCCGTACTGCTGCTCGCTTTTCAGCGGCTCGGTGACCGGCCGCAACAGTGGGCGATCCGGCTCGGCATGGTGATCTCCCTGATCGGCCTGGGCCTCGGCTTCCTGATGATCGGTCCGACGCCGCAGCAGCAGGACGCGGACCGCGCCGGTACGGCGACCGTGATCGGCGCGCACAGTGTCGGCGTGCCCGACGGCGGGCCGGGGATGCCGGTCACCGGCTGGAGCACGACCGGCGGAGACCTGCGGATCCCGCACTTCGTCGGCATGCACGCGCTGCAGGCGCTGCCGCTGTTCGTACTGCTGGTCGGTCTGCTCGCGACCAGAGTGCCGCGACTGCGCGATGCGCGCGTGCGGCTCGGTCTGGTGTGGACCTTCGGCCTCGGGTACGCCGGCCTGGTCGCCCTGGTGACCTGGCAGGCGCTGCGCGGCCAGCCTCTGGTGCACCCCGATGCCGCGACGCTGACCGCGCTGGGCGTGCTCGTGGCCGGGGTCCTGGCCGGTGTCGTGCTGTCGCTGCGAACTCCGGGGGCGGCGCGCCCGGGGCAGCAGGCCGTTCGCGAGGCGGGGAAGGTGACGGTGTGAACGGCTTCCTGTTCGACCTGGCCTTCTACGTCGCCGCGCCGTTCTGGGCGCTGATGATCCTCGCGCCCACCTGGGGGTGGACGAAGCGGATCGCCGGCTCGCCGTGGATCGTCGCGCCGGTGCTCGTGGTGTGGCTGGTGCTCGCCGTACCGCGGTTTCCCCAGCTGCTGGCCGCGGTGACGCAGCCCAGCCTGCCGGTGCTCGAGTCGTTCGTACGGGACCCCGGCGCGGTGTCCCTGCTCTGGGCACAGATCATCGGCTGGGACCTGTTCATCGGCCGGTGGATGTACCTGGACAGCCGGGAGCGTGACGTATCTCCGCTGGTCATGGGGCCGGTGCTGGTGGTGACGATCCTGCTCTCGCCGGTCGGCCTGCCGTTGTACCTGGCGATCCGGCAGTACGTCGGTCGTACCCGGCCCGTGGTCGTCGCGGCCGAGCGGTGATTGGATCGGGGTATGTGCCGAAGCATCAAGACGCTGCGCCCGCCGTTCACCGAGACGGTCACCGAGGACGACGTACACGCCGCCGCGCTGCAGTACGTACGCAAGATCTCCGGTTTCCGAAAGCCCGCGCCGCACAACGCGGAGGCGTTCGACGCCGCCGTGGCCGCGGTGACCGACGCGAGCCGGCAACTGCTCGACACCCTGGTGATCGGCAAACCGGCCGCCTCACACTGACATGTCATGCACATGAGATGCATGTAGGGTCGATGTATGGCCGCTACACTGCAGATCCGAAATGTCCCCGAGGAGATCCACGCAGCTGTCCGTACGCAGGCCGCCCGGGCCGGTTTGTCGGTGTCCGACTACCTACTTCAACTGGTGAGCGAACTCGTCAACCGACCCACCATGGACGAGATCGTGGAACGTGCCCAGACTCTGGCTCAGGCTGGCGGGGGCGCGAGCCGTGCCGACATCCTCGCGGCGGTCCGAGAAGGGCGTGATCGTTGATCGCCGTGGTGGACAGCTCCGCCCTCGTGATGTTGTTCGCTGTCGACTCCGCCGTGCAGAACCAGGCCCTGGCCGTTCGACTCACACAGGTGATTCCCCACGCCCCTGACATCGTGGACGTGGAATTCCACCATGCACTCAGGGGACTGGCCCAGGGCAGGAAGATCAGTCCGGAACGCGCGGAGCTGGCACGGTCCCTCTACGCCCAGATGCCGATGGAGAGAATCCCGAGTCGTCGACTGCTGGATCGGGTCTGGTCATTGCGGCACAACCTCGGTGCGTACGACGCCTGCTTCCTGGCGCTGGCCGAGGCATTGGACGTACCGCTGATCACGTGCGACGAAAAGCAGCGGCGGGCAGACGGTCACCAGGCACAGGTCGAGGCTTACTGAGACCTGTGGTCGTTCTGGCATGCCTGGCCGTACGGGCCATCCCGATCGGTCGCTGATGCGGTGATGATGACTGCGGGCCCCCCGAGTACGACGGAGGGGACACATGTCAAAGATCATCTTGCGCCGCCGTTGGTCCGGCCTGATGGCGGCAGGGTTTGCGGCCCTGGTGCCTACCGTTTTCGGCGTCGGGGCGCCTGCGAGCGCCGCGCCGGCCACGAACGTGATCGTGCTGCCGGGGGCCACCTCGGCCGAGGGGATCGCGGTCGGCGACGGCGCGACCTTCTACGCCGGGGACCTGTTCACCGGTGACATCTACCGGGGCGACCTGCAGCGCGGCACCGCTGGACTGCTCACCGACGCACCGGCCGGCCGGATGGCGGCCGGCATGAAGCTCGACCGCCGCAGCGGCCTGCTGTACGTCGCCGGCGCCTTCACCGGTCAGGCCTACGTGTACGACGGCGCCACCGGTGCCACCGTCGCGGCGTACCAGTTCGGCGTTGCCGGCCAGTCGGTGATCAACGACGTGATCGTGACCCGGGAGGGGGCCTGGTTCACCGACTCGGTCGCGCCGAAGCTGTACTTCGTACCGATCAGTCCGACCGGGGCGCCCGGCGAGTTCAGCGTGCTGACGGTGACCGGGCCGGCAGCCGAGATCAGCGGCGACTTCAACCTCAACGGCATCGCCGCGACGCCTGACGGACTGACCCTGGTCGTGGCCCACTCGGCCAACGCCAAGCTCTACACCGTCGACCCCGCCACCGGCGCCAGTACGACGATCGACGGCGTCAGCGTGCCGAACGTCGACGGGATCGTGCTCGACGCCGGGCGGCTGTGGGCCGTACAGAACTTCGACAACAAGATCACCCGGTGGCGGCTGAGCCCCGACCTCGGCTCGGGCGTACCGGACGGAGTGATCACGAGTGAGCTGTTCCAGATCCCGACCACGGCCGCGCTCTACGGCAACGAACTCGCGGTGGTCAACGCCAAGTTCGACACCGGGTTGCCGCCGACCGCGGACCAGTACGAGGTGGTGATCGTCGAACGCTAGGTCGCGGCGTACGCGGCGCGCAGCGACCGTACGTCGAAGGTGCCGGTCGCCACGTCCGACTCCCGGGGCAGGTAGATCCGCTGCACCGCGGCGATCACCGACTCGACCACGGTGTCCCGGAACGCCGGATCGACGATCCGCGCCCGGTCGTACGGCGAGGTCAGGTAACCGGCCTCGACCCGTACGGTCGGCATCTGGGTGAACCGCAGCAGCTGCCAGGTCTTGGCGTGCGTACGCCCGTCCAACAACCCGGTACGCGCCACGATCTCCCGCTGGACCAGCCCGGCGAGCCGTTCCCCGATCGTGGAGGTGACACCGGCGGAGGTGCCGTAGTGGTAGGTGGCGACCCCGCTCGCGGCCGGGTTCGGATGCCCGTCGAAGTGCAGCGAGATCATCAGGTCGGCGCCGAGGTCGTTGGCGAACTTGGCCCGGGCGTCCTCCGGGTAGCCGGCGTGCGGTCCGCGGGTGAGATGGACCTCGACCCCGGCGGCGGCCAGCCGTTCCTCCAGCCGCGACGCGAGGTCGTACGCCAGGTGGGCCTCGGACCACAGCAAGGTGCCCTCGGCGACCGTGACGCCGAGATCGTCCCCGCCGTGGCCGGGGTCGATCACGATCGTCTTGCCGAGCAGCGCCGGCCCGGACGCGCGCAGCATCTCGGCCTCGCGCAGCAGTTGGGGCCGGCCGCCGGTGACCTTGCGACCCAGCCGGCGCAGCGCGTGCATGGTGGCCTGGCCGAACGTACCGTCGGGGACCAGGCCGGCCTCGCGCTGGAACTGGGCCAGCGCCCTGGCCGTACGCAGGCCGAACATCCCGTCGGGCCGCCCGACGTTGTAGCCCATCTCGAGGAGTCGTTCCTGCAGGTGGCGTACGTCGTCGCCGTACATGGTCTCGGGGCTGATCCGGGCGAGTACCCGGTCGCCGAGCCGCCAGCGGGCCGCCTCCAGGGCACGGCGGGTTTCCGTACCGACCAGGCCGTCGGCGATGAGCCCGCGGGACTGCTGGAACGCGCGTACCGCCCGATCGGCGGTGGCGTCGAACGCGTCGGTGCCGCTGTCGGGGACCAACCCGAGCCGACGGAGACTTTCCCGAATTTCGGCCGCTGCCGGACCGCTGTCGCCTAGGCGAACAGGACGCATTCCCACACCCTTCCCATACCCCCGGCCTGCCGGAGCCTACCGTGGATCGAGCTCGTCGCAAGCCGGGCACACGGGAGCGCTCCGGTCTGACGACTACCAGACGCGGAGCGCTCACCCACGGTGTCAGCGCAGCGCTGCTTCGAACTTCTCCACGAGTACGGACTTCGGCTTGGCGCCGACGATCTCGGCTACGGGCTCGCCGTTCTTGAACACCTTCAGCGTCGGAGCGGACAGCACGCCCTGCTCCCGTACGGTGTTCGGGTTGTGGTCGATGTCCAGGCTGACGATCTTCAGCTTGCCGGCCATCTCCTTCGAGATCTCCTCCAGCAGCGGGTCGATCTTCTTGCAGGGCGCGCACCACTCGGCCCAGAAGTCGACCACCACTGGGAGGTCCGACTGCAGCACATCGGTGGCGAAGCTGGCGTCCGTTGTCGGGTTGAGCGCCACGGGGGATCCTCCTGGTTGTCGGGGTCGGATGGTCAGTGCAGGGAAGCGAGGTAGCGCTCGGCGTCCAGCGCCGCGACGCAGCCGGTGCCGGCGGCGGTGACCGCCTGCCGGTAGGTGTGGTCCACCAGGTCGCCGGCCGCGAACACACCCGGCAGGTTGGTACGGCTGCTCGGCGCCTCGACCTGCACGTACCCGTCGGGGTCGGCGGTGACCTGGTCGCGGAACAGTTCGCTGCGCGGGTCGTGACCGATCGCGACGAACAGGCCGGTCACGTCCAGGGTGCGCTCCTCACCGGTCTTCACGTTGCGTACGGCGACGCCTTCGACCTTGCCGTCGCCGAGCACCTTGGTGACCACGGTGTCCCACTCGACCTTGATCTTCGGGTTCTGCAGCGCCCGCTCCTGCATGATCTTGCTGGCGCGGAACTCGTCGCGCCGGTGGATGATCGTGACGGTCTCGGCGAACTTGGTCAGGAACGTCGCCTCCTCCATCGCCGAGTCGCCACCGCCGACCACCACGATGTGCTGGTCGCGGAAGAAGAAGCCGTCGCAGGTGGCGCAACTGGACACCCCGTGCCCGAGCAACTCCTGCTCACCCGGTACGCCGAGCGGCCGCCACGCCGAGCCGGTCGACAGGATCACCGCGTCGCCCAGGTATTCGGTCTCGCCGATCCAGACCCGCTTCACGTCGCCGCCGAGCTCCACCCGGGTCGCGTCGTCGGTGATGAACTCGGCACCGAACCGCTCCGCCTGCTTGCGCATGTTGTCCATCAGGTCGGGGCCGAGGATGCCGTCGGGGAAGCCGGGGAAGTTCTCCACGTCCGTGGTCGTCATCAGCGCGCCACCGGACTGGGCACCTTCGATGACCAGCGGTTTCAGGTTGGCGCGGGCGGCGTACACGGCGGCGGTGTAGCCGGCCGGGCCCGATCCCACGATGATCAGGTTACGAACGTCCGACACGTCTTCTCCTCATGACTACGGCACGGGATCGCCCGTACCTGTCCCCCGAAACGTCATGGTACGGACTGAGAATTCCCCGACGAGGCGTACTTCACGCGCGTTGCCGAATTCAGTTGGACGTGGCGTACTTCTCGTCCGTACCGGCGGCTCCGCAGTCGGGTCCGGCGACCACGACGCGGCGGACGTCCCGCGGCTGCGTGATCTGGATCACCAGCGCGGGGTCGCCTTCGAATCTGGCGTAGTCGACCAGGGTCACGTCACCCGGATAGCGCGCGGTCACCGACGCCAGGCAGTCCCGCAGCGCATCGGCCGCGGTGAGCCGGGACAGCTCGGACGGGGGCCGCAACGGGGCCGCCTTGAGACCGCTGTCGCCGTTGGCGCGTACCCCCGAAAGGTTTTCCCGGGTGTAGTCGGTGCCACTCGCCGTGACCGGAACCGAGTAGCTCGGCGGCTGAGCGTCGGCGGTGGGGCCGTTGCGTTCCGCGGACGGTGCCGCCGCGCCGCCCGCGCTCGACTTGGCGCGGTCCGACTCGACGCTGGAGATGTAGGACTCGCCGGGGCCGAACAGCGCGTACCCGCCGATGCCGACCACGCCGAGGAACGCCGCCGCCACCGCTACGGCGGCGGCGACCCGGTATCTGCGGCGACGCCGGTCCCGCAGCGACACCACCGGGGCGACCGGTCGCTCTGCCTCTGCCAACGCCCTGTCGAGCCGCGCGGCGACGTCGTCGGGCAAGGGTGGTGCCGCGCGGGCGAGCCCTGCCAGGTCGGCACCCACCAGAGCATCGGCGGTACGCAGCGCGTCCAGCGCGGCAGCCCAGGCCGGATCCGTGTGGACCAGTTCGGCGACCCGGGCGTACGCGGGCGTGCCGTCCAGCGCCCCGCCGGCGTAGTCCGCCAGCAGGTCGAAGTCGACGTCCCGGTGGCCGCTGGTCACGGGTTCTCCCTGGTCAGATCCGGTGTTGGTGCGCTCGAAGATGGGACGGACTGGCCGGCCGCCGGGTTCCGCAGGTAGCCGAGAATCATCGCCAGCCGGGCGCGTCCCCGGCTGCAGCGGCTCTTCACGGTGCCCTCCGCGATCTCGAGGATCTCGGCGGCTTCGGCGACCGACAGGCCGTGCAGGTCGACCAGCACCAGCGCGGCCCGCTGCTCGACCGGCAGCCGGCGCAACGCGTCGTGCACCGCGAGCGAGGTGTCCCGTTCCGCCGTACGGTCCGCGACCGACGGCTCACCGGGACCGGTCTCCCGCAACGGCACCGTCGGGCGTACGGCTTTTCGGCGGGCGCGGTCGAGGCAGGCGTTGACCACGATCCGGTGCAACCAGGTGGTCACCGCCGAGTCGCCCCGGAACCGCCCCGCCGCCCGGTACGCCGACAACAGCGCGTCCTGCAGCGCGTCGGCGGCCTCCTCGCGGTCCCCGAGCGTACGCAGCGCGACCGCCCAGAGCCGGTCACGGTGCCGGCGTATCAACTGGTTGAACGCATTCCGGTCGCCGGCCAGGTGTGCCCGCAGCAGGGCGTGGTCGGACGGCGCGTCCCCGGGGTCGATCGTGCCGGCCATCATCGGTCAATCGGTGGCGGCGTAAACCTGGATCTCCTTGATCTGGACCTGGTACTTGCCACCTTGGGTGGGCAGTTCCGTGATCCAGATCAGCAGGTACTGGGTCTTCACGTTCAGCGGCACCTGCGCGGTCGCGCCGAGCGGCTTGGCCGCCACGGCGTCCTTGTAGTCGTTCGCGATCCGCTTGTCGCCGCTGGACGTGTCACCGAAGTCCTCGGCGCCGTACCGGATCGCCACCGTCGCGTCCGGCGAGGACATCGTCAGATGTACGGCGCTGAGCCGCTTCGCCGAACCCAGGTCGATCAGCAGGCCCATCCCGGGCTTGAGGTTGCCGAACCGGGGGCTGTTGTACTCGTCCGTGGACCAGCCGGTGGTCTTGTCCTCGTCGATCGCCTTGTCGATGCCGTCGTTCTCCGTACGGTCCCCGCCGGGCGGGTCGACCAGCCGGATCATGTTCGGCGTCAGCTTGATCGGGTCGGGCTCGGTGGAGCCGGCGCCGCCGGTCTGGCCGCCCGCGGGGTTGGTCTCGGAGGCGGCCGGCGGTGTGGACGGGCCCTTGGCCAGCCACATCGTGCCCACCAGTCCTCCGGCCAGCACGATCGCGAGCAGCCCGGCGACGACGACGATCGCCCTCTTCCAGACCGGTCGCGGCCGCTCGACGATGCGCTGCGCGTTGCTGGCGAAGCCGAGCGGGCCTTCGACCCGCAGCGGCGGGTAACCGTTGCCGGCAAAGCCGTTCTCGGAGTAGCCGTTGCCGGCGTATCCGTTGTCGGAGTAGCCGGCGTCGACGTACCGCAGCTCCGAGAAGCCGGCCTCGGTGAACCCGGGATCGTGGAAGCCGAGTCTGGACAGCTCCAGCGACAGCTCGGCGGCGCCGGGTGCGGGGATCGTCGGATCCAACAGGTCCATCGCCAGCTCGTCGACCGCGGGCGGTACGCCGGCGCGGATCTGCCGGGGCGCGGCGAGCTTGCCGTTGTCCATGGTCGGCGCGTCAGGCAGCATGGCGGGCCCCGCGATCTGACGCGGCCAGTGCCCGGTCAGCGCGCAGTAGAGGATGGCGCCGACCGCTCGTACGTCCCCGTCCACGGTCGCCTGGTCGTTGGCCCGGGCGTCGCCGAGCACCACTCGGCCGTCTACGGAGAGCAGCACCGTACCGGGGTGGACGTTGCCGTGGGAGACGCCGGTGGCGTGCACCGCGGACAGCGCGTCGGCGACCGCACGGGCCACCCCGATCGCCTGCGACGGCTCCAGCGGGGCCTCGGTCACCGCATCCCGCAGCGCCCGGCCCTCGACCCACTCGCGGACCACGTACGCCCTGGTGCCTTCGTCGATCGCGTCGTACACCCCGACGATGTTGGGGTGGATCACGCGGCTGGCGGCTACGGCAGCCCGGAGCATCTCGTCGGCGTCGGCACCGCCGGGCGTACGCAACACGATGGTCACTGCGCGTTGCAAAATCACATCGACACCACGCCACACCTGACGACCTGTGGAGTCGTCGTTGACGTGCTCCTCGATGCGGTATCGATCGGCGAGTATCTCGCCGATGGCGGGCGCACCGACCTGGGTCAAACCCCAGCCTCCCTCACAATGGCACTCCGCGCAGTTCAGACCTGTCCATAAGCCTATGTCCTCGGCTCATCCGCTGATCGTGACCCTACCTACGGCGTGGCGCGTTGTCGGCCCACCGTTAGGCCCGCGATCTTCCACGAATGTACGGGGGCGTAAACCGGTGGTTCGGTCTACGCCCCCTGTACCCAGTTCTTTCGATGACACGCCTCAGCCTTGGCCGGGGTTGCGGGGTTCCTGGCGGGGGTGCCGAGGGAGCCGCTGGAGCGCCCGGCGGGGCAGTTGGCGTACTCAGGCGGCGAAGGCGACCGGTGCCACCACGAGGCCTGTTCCGAGCAGCGTTGAGATTGCCAACAGGGCGAGGGTGATCTTGGTACGGAGAGAGCTGCGCTTGACCCGTCGTACGGTACGACGCTGCATCGCTGCGGTTCCTTCCAGCACGCCTGCGAGGTGAGCTGTCGGGTTCGGGCGGGAAGGCTGCCCGGCCTCGCCACGGCTGGTCGCCGTGATTCGGCTTCACCCCAAGGGACGTGGTGCTCGTGTCCCAGGACCGAAGTCCGGTGGGTCCCCCACTCCTGCCCGTTGCCCTTGGCGTGTCCGTGCGGTCATCTGCGGGGGGCGGACAGGACTCGGCGTGACCCGCCACAGATGGGTACGCGGTCGCGTACCACCATGCATTTTTAACTGATCCGGAGCCTCCGTGGTGACGTGACATTGTGTAATCCATTCGGGGGCGGCGCCGGGTTTTGGCGATTCCGTCCGGGTTAGTCGAGAAGATGGCCGGCAATCAGTCATTCCCTGATTACATAGAGCTTCTTGGACCGCACGTCGAATGTGCACGACCTCACACGACTTCTCGCGACGTGAAGCGACCACGCATGAGTGGCCAGGAGATCATCGAGCAGGTGCGGGCCGGGTCCGCCTTCGACGGGCCAGCGGTGGAGCTCGGCGCACTCGTCACCTCCGACGGCGGAAAGCCCGGCACCGTACCCGACGTGAAGGTACGAATCCCCGGGCCACCATCACCTCGTTCGGCCCCACCCTGCTGTCCAAGGTGCTCGGCCTCAACGAGCTGCAGGAATCCTCGCTCGGCCTGGTGTTCCACTTCGCCGACCAGAACGGGCTGCCGCTGCTCGACCTCAAGGACCTGCGCGCGGTGATCCAGTACCTGATCAGCGACGAAGGAGGCACCGCGCTGCAGTCGCTCGGCGGGCTGTCGAAGCAGACCGCCGGGGTGCTGCTGCGGGAACTGGTGACCGGGTACGACCTGGCGGAGTTGCTCACCACGCTCGGCACCGGCGAGGCGGTCGTCACCGTGCTGTCGGACCGGGGCGCACCGACCCCGGTGGCGTGGACCATGCGGAGCGTCTTCGGCACCGCCCGCCGTTGACGCTCGGCGCGCGGCGCCGACGTCGCGTTACCGGTGCGGCCGGTCGTCCCACTCATCCGGGTACGGCCGGTCGTCTCCGTAGCGCGGGTCGCGTCCGTAGCGTGGGTCGCTTCCGTACCTGGGGTCGTCCTGGTAGCGGGGGTCGGGGCGGTTGCGGGGGTCTGGTGGGCGACGAGGATCCGGGTCGGGAGGTAGGTCGCGCCGCCCGCGGGGGCCGCGACCCTGCCGCGCGTCGCGAGGGCCGGGAGCCTGTCGGGGATCGGGATAGCCGCCGGGCTCGTCCGGATAGGACGGTCCTCCGGGGTACGGCGGCGGCGCATCCCGATACGGCGGCTCGTCCCGGTACGGGGGCTCCCCACGGTGCGGGGCCGCACCGCGATGCGGCGGTTCGTCCCGGTAGCGCGGCTCGTCACGGTAGGGCGGCTCACCACGATATGGCGGTTCGTCTCGGTACGGCGGCCGATCGCGGTGTGGCGGCTCAGCGCCGTAGGTCGGGTCGTCCCGATAAGGCCTTCCGGGAGGAACGGAGCCATCGTCCTGATAGGAGGGTGCGCTGGAGGGTCGGGTGGCTCCGGCCCCGTACACGGTTCCCCGGGTACGAGGGGCAGGCGCCGGATAGTCGTCGTAGTCGTCCACGTCCGGCGGGGCCGAGGGCTCCTGCCGGCGGCGGGGCAGCGGCAGGCGACCGCCGAGTTTCCGGTCGACCAGCTCGAGGACGTCGCTGACTTCGCGTACCCGCATCAGCCACGCGGTGGCGAGGTAGACGGCGGCCAGGACGGTTCCGCCGACCACGATGCGTACCAGATTGGAGATCTTGCCGTCGCCGAGCACGAGGTTGAGCAGGGACAGTACGAGCCACGAGGCGAACACGCCGACCAGACCGGCGATGGCGAGCCGGGCCAGCGTACGGAAGACCTCGCCCTGACCCATCGGGCCCAGCCGGGACCGCAGCAACCGTGCCGAGATGTACGCCCCCAGGCTGTACGAGATCAGGTTGCCGACCATCAGTCCGGCGGCCACGTAGCGGGCCGGCATGGTGTAGAAGATCCCGATGTCGACGATCACCTTGATCGCCACGACCGGGATGTTCACCAGCGCGGCGGTCTTGGTCTCGGTGAGCGCGTAGAAGGCGAACGTCTGCAGTTGGCTGATCGCGAACGGCACCAGCCCGAGTCCGGCGACCGCGACCACGACCGCGGCGGCGCGGGCGTCGGCGGCGGAGTAGTGGCCGTACTGGAAGAGCACCGAGGTGATCGCACCGGCCAGGACCACGTACGCCCCGGTGGCGGGGATCAGGACGACCGAGGTGAGCCGGGTGCCGAGCGAGAGGTTGCGGGCCACCTCGCGGTATTCGCCGTTGGCGGCGGCGGCGCTCATCCGCGGCATCAGCGCGGTGATGATCGACACCGCCACGATGCCGTGGGCCATCATGAACAGCAGGAACGCGTTCTGGTAGATGAACGGCCCGGCCGCGGTGACGCCGTCGGCGGACTTGGAGTTGCCGGCGGCGAACGCCAGCTTGACGATCACCACGACGCCGATCTGGCTGACCGCGACGTAGCAGGCCATCCAGATCGCGATGCGGCCCAGTTCGGCCAGGTGCAGTTCTCGGAAGTCGAACCGCCAGCGCCACCGGAAGCCGACCTTGCGTAGCGCGGGGATGAGCCCGCACGCCTGCACCACGATGCCGAGCGTGGTGCCGAGCCCAAGCACCGCGACCTGGGTGGTGGTGATCGTCTCGGGGGTGGGGATGCCGGCCGGCGACACCAGCCAGAAAACTCCGGCGGTGGCGATCACGACCACGTTGTTGAGGATCGGCGTCCACATCGGCGCCGCGAAATGCCCCCGCGAATTGAGTACGGCGGCGAGCACCCCGGCGAGCCCGAAGAAGAACACCTCCGGCAACAGCAGGTACGACAGCGACGTCATCAGATGCCGCTGCACCTCGGTGGCGCTCCCGTTGATCATGATGCTGGTCAGCAACGGCGCCGACAGCACGGCTATCAACGTGGCGGCCCCGAGCGCGATCACCGCCAGGGTCAGCAGTCGCTGGGCGAACGCCTGCCCGCGATCCGGGTCGGTTTCGCGGGCTCGTACGAGCTGCGGCACCAGGACGCTGGTGAGGATGCCGCCGAGGAGCAGCTCGTACACCATGCTCGGCACGGTGTTCGAGGTGGTGTACGTGTTGCCGACCAGTTGCGCACCGATCACGGCGCCGAGCACCACGACCCGCAGGAACCCGCTGATCCGGCTGACGATGCTGCCCACGGCCATGATCGCGCCGCTGCGGGCGACGCTCGCCGCCGCGCCTGCCCGCTCCGCCTCGGGCCGGGCGGCCGCCTCGTCCTCCATCTGGGCGCGGCTGGCGGCGTACGAAACGTAGATCGTGCCGGTGTACGCGGGCGTCGCCGACGGCGCGAAGTACGGCACCGCCGACATCAGCATGGTGGCGTCGGCGGGGTTGAACCGCAGCTGCGGAATCGGCGTCGGCGGCGCCTGCGGCGCGTTGCGCAGGCTCGGCATCAGCATGGTCGCGTCGGAGTCCGGCGGCGGTGGCCGGCGTCCCGGCGGTGCCGCCCCACCCCGCGGTGCCCCACCCGCCGGCCCGGGACCGCGTGGCGGGCCTGGATCGGGCGGCGGGCCTGGCTGTGGTGCCGGCCGTCCCTGAGGCGGCGGCGGTGGCATGTACCGGGTGGGCTCGTCCGAATACCGCGTCGGCTCGTCGGGGTGCGGTTGGTACCTGGTCGGCTCGTCCGCCGGCGGTTGGTACCGGGTGGGCTCGTCGTCGGACGGGCCGGGGCCGGGGCGCCGGTAGTGGCGGTCCTCCGTGGAATAGCGCCGGGGCTGCTGCTCGTACGACTGCTCCTCGTACGCCAGCGGGCCCCGGTCGATCCAGGACGTGGGTTCGTCCGAATCCGGAGGCGGGTTCCCCCATCCAGGTTCAGGTGGATGACCGCCCTGGGGGTAGTCGTCGTCTTCCGGCTTGCGACGCCGGCCGCGGTAGTCGTTCATCGGGTCACGCGCTCTTCGCCAGCAGGTCGCGCACCTGCCCCATCAGGCGTCGTTCGTCGCGGTACGCCAGCCGGTCCGGAATCTCCGACAGCGGGAACCAGGCGACCTCGACCACCTCGACGTCGTGGTCGGAGAGCTCGCCCCCTACCCAGCGCAACAGGAAGTGGTGCACGGTCTTGTGGATCTTGCGTCCCCGGAACACGAACCAGTAGTCGACCTTGCCGAGGGCACCGATCACCTCGCCGGCCACCCCGGTCTCTTCTTCGACCTCGCGGGCCGCGGTCTGCTCCAGGGTTTCGCCGTCCTCGACGTGCCCTTTCGGCAGCGACCATACGAGCCGCCCGCGCCGGTCGTGCTTGGCGATCAGTACGCCGACCACCTGGTCGTCGGTGTCGCGTACCACCAGTCCGCCGGCGGAGACCTCTTCGACGCGACGCAGCCTCACCGCCCGGGCAGCGGACCCGCCGCGACGCCGCCCGCGGCTCTCACCCGCGGGGGTCGGGATGTCGCGTCGGGTCATGTCTCGACCCTAACGCCCGGCTCTGCGGCCGGAATCCATCACCACAAGATCGGTACGGGCCTCACACCAGCGCGGGGTCAGGCGGCGTCGGCGGTCACGGGCTGCTTCGCGGCGGCGGGCTCCGCGCGGCGTACCCGATGCGGCAGTCTCAGTAGGCCCTGCGAAATCGCCACCCCGGCGAGCACGATCGCGGCGCCGGCGGGTTGCCGCCAACTGACCGGCTCCCCCAGCACGGCCACGCCGATCACCGTCGCCACGATCGGGATCAGGTACGTCACCGACGCCGACATGCTGGCGCCCGCGAACCTGATCACCCGGAAGTTCAGTACGAAGGCCAGGCCCGTACCGAGCGCGCCGAGGGCGACCACGCTGCCGATCGCGCCGGCCGACAGTGACGTGACCGCGGGCGGCGGGCCGGCCACCAGTGGCGCCACGATCGCGAGCTGGGCCAGTGCCATGAGCAGTTGCCCGGCTGGCACCGAGACGCCGGAACCGCCGAGCCCGCTGAGGAACTTCCGCTGGTACGGGATCGCGATGCTGTAACAGATCGCCGCCCCCAGACACATCACCTGCCCGGTGAACTGCGCCCCGCCGACCCCCTGCCACACCCCGAGCACCACGAGTACGCCCACGAAACCGGTCAGTACGCCGACCACCCGGCGCCAGGTCCACCGTTCGGTACGGAACAGCAACACCGCGACCGGCAACACGAACAGCGGCGTGGTGGCATTCCAGATGCCGGCGAGGACGGAGGAGACGCGCTGCTCGCCGTACCCGAAAAGGGTGAAAGGGATGGTGACGCCGACCAGGCCGACGAACGCCAGGTGGGCCCAGACCTTGGCCCCCCGGGGCAGTCGGGCGCGGGTGAGCAACAGCACCGCGACCACGACAAGGGCGCCGGTGGACACCCGGCCGAGCGTGACGTAGAGCGGGTGCATCTCGTGCACGCCGAGCTTGATGAACAGGAAGCTGGAGCCCCAGATCACGGCGAGGGCGAGATACCCGGGCAGCCAGAGACCCAGATCGCGCCTGTCAGGAGTGGTTGCGGTGTTCACCCCTGACACTCTGCCTCAGGGGTACGACAAAGTCGCGCGAAAACCGGACCTGTGGTTGGAGACACGCGCCAGCCCGTTACGCTGCGCTGCGATGTCCGATCGTGAAGCCAGGGCGAACCTTTCGGCCGCGCAGCGCCGTGCGGTCGCCGAGTTGCTGCAGGTGTCCCCCGTCGCCGACGAGCTGGGCCGGCGGTTCGCCGAGGCCGGGTACGAGCTGCACCTGGTCGGCGGATCCGTACGCGACGCCCTGCTGGGCCGGCTCGGCGAGGACCTCGACTTCGCGACCAACGCCCGCCCGGAGCAGACCCAGGAGGTGCTCGAGGACTGGGCCGAGGCGATCTGGACCACCGGCGCCGAGTTCGGCACCATCGGCGCGGCGAAGCGCGGGCTGCGGGTCGAGGTCACCACATACCGGGCGGAAGCGTACGACCGGGTCAGTCGCAACCCCATCGTCCGGTACGGCACCTCCCTGCAAGACGACCTGCGACGGCGGGACTTCACCGTCAACGCGATGGCGGTGTCCGTGCCGGCCCACAAGTTCTCCGATCCGTACGGCGGCCTGGACGACCTCGCGGCCAAGCGGCTGCGGACCCCGGGCGCCCCGGAGGACTCCTTCGCCGACGACCCGTTGCGGATGCTGCGGGCAGCCCGGTTCGCGTCCCAGTTGCGGTTCGAGGTCGATCGACCTGTGGTCGCCGCGATGACCGCGATGGCCGGTGACCTGGCCCGGATCACCGCCGAGCGGATCCGTGACGAGTTCGTGAAGCTGCTGTCCGGCGCCGACCCGGTGGCCGGGCTGCGGATGCTGGTCGACACCGGTCTGGCCGAGCAGTTCCTGCCCGAGCTGCCCGGGATGCGGATGGCGATCGACGAGCACCACCAGCACAAAGACGTCTACGAACACACCCTCACGGTGGTACGCAACGCGATCCGGCTGGAGGACGACGGGCCGGACTTCGTACTGCGGATGGCGGCTCTGATGCACGACGTCGGCAAGCCGGCCACCAAGCGCAACGAGCCCGGCGGGCGGGTCAGTTTCCACCATCACGAGGTGGTCGGCGCCCGGATGACCAGGCAGCGGATGAAGGCCCTGCGGTTCCCCAAGGAGACCATCGAGCAGGTGTCGCAGTTGGTCTTCCTGCACCTGCGCTTCCACGGGTACGGCACCGGAGAGTGGACCGACTCAGCCGTACGCCGCTACGTCACCGACGCCGGCGACCTGCTGCCGCGGCTGCACAGACTGGTCCGGTCCGACAGCACCACCCGCAACAAGCGCAAGGCCGCCCAGCTCGCCGCCGACTACGACGCCCTCGAGGAGCGGATCGCCCGGATCCAGGCCGAGGAAGACCTTGCCCGGGTACGCCCCGACCTCGACGGCAACGCGATCATGGAACTCCTTGGCATCCCCCCGGGCCCGCTCGTCGGCAAGGCATGGCGCCACCTGAAAGAGCTCCGCCTGGACCGCGGCCCACTGAGCCGTGACGAAGCCGAGCAAGAACTCCGCCGCTGGGCCACCGACCAGGGCATCGCGGACCAACTCCCCAGGTGAGGTGATGGCGTCACGCTGCCGCCGGGGCCGGAGGCCCAGCCGTACGGATCGAGACGTTCGTCCATGGCGGCTCGATGGCGTACAGTGAGGTGCTGCGAGCCGTGGAGCGGGACGGTCCGCAGACGATCACCCGACACGGAGAGGAGGTCGCGGTGGTCATCGACATCGAGCAGTACCGCAAGCTGTCTGGTCCGAAGAAGGGCGATCGTGACGTTCTGATGGGACCGCCTTACTTTGACGACGAGACGATCGCAGTGATCGAGGAGGTCGAGGCAGAACGCAAGCGGGACTTCCCGAGAGAGATTGACCTGGGGATCGAAACGTGAGCTATCTGATAGACACCAACGTCTTGTCGGAGACCCGGAAGCGGCGCCGAAACCAAGGTGTCACTGGGTGGATCGCGGAGACGCCGCGGGAACGGCTGCACCTTTCGACCATGACCATCGGAGAGATCGCACGAGGCATCACGCAGCTGTCCGAGCGTCGCGACCGTCAGCAGGCTGCCGCGCTGGAACGTTGGCTCGACGACGTTGTCGAGGAGTTCGGTGGTCGTATCGCGGGCGTCACGGTCGAGGTGGCCCGTGAGTGGGCCGCACAAAGTCAGTCCCAACCGGTGCCCGTAGTCGACGGCCTGATCGCGGCGACGGCGAAGGTGCACAACTGGACGCTGGTCACCCGTAACGTCAAAGACTTCGAAACCACGGGCGTACGGCTGCTCAACCCGTTCGCGTCACTGGAATGATGATGGCATGATGGTAGCATGCTATTGTCATGATATGGCGACGCTTCAGCTCAAGAACCTCGATGACGGGCTGCACGCCGCGCTGCGGCAACGCGCGGAGCAGGAAGGCACCACCTTGAGCGAGTTGGTGACCCGCATGATCCGGCGGGAGTTGGCCCGCCCGTCGATGACCACATGGCTCGCAGAGGTACGCAAGCTGCGCCGGCACGACGATCTCGACACCACCGCCGTACTTGACGACGTGCGAGCCGACCTTGATCGTCGTTGACGCGAGCGCCCTGGTCGAACTCCTGCTCCAGACCCCGAGAGGCATCCAGGTCGCCGTACGACTCGACGGCGAGGATGCCGCCGCCCCTGAACTACTGGACGCGGAAGTGCTCTCGGCCATGGCTCGCCTGGAGCGGGCCGGGACGATCGACCGCGCCGATGCCGATGCCGCGGTCGACGTACTGGAGAGCATGCCGGTCACCCGGGTACGCCACGAGGTGTTGAACCAGCGGGCCTGGCAGCTCCGCGACCGGATACGCATCGCAGACGGTTTCTACGTGGCCTGTGGCGAGCTGTTCACAAGCCCTCTGCTGACCTGTGATGCGAGGCTGGCCAGGGCCGCCCTGCCCGGCACCGCCGTCCTGCTGGTCAGCTGACCGCTGGTCAGCTTGCCGGTCGTACGGTCACGGAGGTGATCGAGATGGGCCGCTTCGGCGTGCCGTCACCAGGGCCGTTCTTGTCGTCGGTGCCCGCGGCGGCGACCTGCTCCACGATGTCCAGGCCCTTAGTGACCGTCCCCATCACGGAGTAGCTGGCCGGCAGCGGGTTGTCCCGGTAACAGATGAAGAACTGCGAGCCGTTCGTGCCGGGTCCCGCGTTCGCCATCGCGACGGTGCCTTTCGGGTACGCCGGAGACTCGCCCTCGGGCAGGTTCTCGTCGTCGTACTTGTAGCCCGGGCCGCCGGTGCCGGTGCC